>OHKL01000371.1_pt1 | contig 31466 bp, 21 predicted proteins | sample 1568721 | NCBI WGS metagenome assembly OHKL01 (sample SAMEA3879543, study PRJEB24766) | human gut metagenome | biome: human-associated habitat; feature: feces | place: USA | collected 1985/1987 | reverse complement strand
TTACTATTTTAAAGGAAGTGACTCAAAATGACCGAACTGCTTTATTACTCGATTCCCATTATCACCGAATGCGGTGCGGCAGTGCTCTCCTGTGAAAAAGATGAGCGCAGCGGCGCGTACAAAATCATACTTGACAGAACAATGATTTATCCCGAAGGCGGCGGGCAGCCTGCCGACAGGGGTTCGATTGTTTTCAGGCCCGACAACTCCGCAGCGGAGCAGACCGTTCGCATTTCCGATGCCCACACCGAAAACGGCAGCGTTGTTCATTTTTGTGATGCTGAAATTCCTGTGGGAACAATCGTTCGTGTAGTACTTGACGTTGACACCCGCCTTGACCATGCTCAGCAGCACACCGGAGAACATATTGTTTCCGGGCTTGCGAACAAGCTGTTCGGTGCGGTGAACGTTGGTTTTCACATGGCAGCGGATTACTGCACGATAGATTTCGATATTCCTCTTGAGCAGGCTCAGCTTGAGGAGCTTGAGCGTGCTGCAAATGCTGCCGTGCGTGCAAATCTGTCGGTGCATACGGAAGTCACGACTCCGGAGGATGCGTCAACACGCACTCTGCGTAAAAAATCCGATAAAGCTGTCGGAAACGATAAGAATAAAAAATCCGACAAACACCAAAATAACATTTGCGAACCCGTGCCGCCCGCAAAAGCCGTACGAATTGTTTATATCGACAACGGAAAAATCGATTCCTGCACCTGCTGCGGCACGCATCTTGCGGCAACGGGCGGTGTCGGAACGATTCTGTTCACCGATGCTCAGCATTACAAGGGAGGAACGCGGCTTTGGTTCGTTTGCGGAGGCAGAGCTACCGCAGCAGTGCGCACGGTTCAAAACATTGTTTCCGCGCTTGCAAAGCAGTATTCAACCTCCCGCGAGGAATTGCCCGCCGCAATTCGCAAACAGGCAGACGAGCTTGCATCTTCAAAAAGCGAGCTGCGCGAAAAAAGCCGCCGTCTTGCCTCTGCCGAGAGCGTCAGTCTGCTTTCAACGGCGGAACGCATAAAAGGCATCGCCGTGGTATGCTCCGTTATGGACGGCTCAACCGCCAACGATTTAAAGCTCACGGCGGACGAGCTTTGCAAAAAAGACAGCACCGTGCCCTGCGTTTCACTTTTGTTTGCGCCGAATGCCGGCGGAACCGATTACTGCATGGCATGCACGGAAGATGCGGCGATAAAGCTCAGCATGCGCGAACTTTGCACCGCCGTCAATTGCATCATGAACGGAAAAGGCGGCGGCAATCAGCTTCTCGCACGCGGCAAAACGACCCGAACCGTGCAGAAGAGCGACTGCGATATGCTCCGCTCCTATATCGAAAAGGTGCTGAAAAGCTGAGCTTTTTCAAATCAATGCCTGCATAACAGAAATTTAATGTCGAAAACAGAAACCCGAATTTAACACTTTCGGGTTTCTGTTTGTTATTGCTCAATTTTGTTCCGATTCCGTTTTATCAATACATTTTGTTTTCGCGATACTCCGGCACAATTGATTTCACAATGACGCGGATGTCCGCCGCATTCCCCGTGTTTTCCGCATTGCAGGCTTCACGCAGGCGTTTCATGCCCTCGGCAAAAGCCTCCTCGTCAAACACTATCGGTTTTGCGATATATATAAGTGCATTGTCAGTCTTTTTGATGCCCTCTTCATCCAAAAGCAGTTCCTCGTAAAGCTTTTCACCCGGGCGCAGGCCGGTGTAGACAATTTGAATATCGCGCTCCGGCTCAAAGCCGGAAAGGCGTATCATGTTCCGTGCAAGATCGTCAATGCGCACGGGTTTTCCCATGTCAAGAACAAAAATCTCTCCGCCCTTTGCGTATGCGCCCGCCTGAAGAACAAGCGCGACCGCTTCAGGAATCGTCATAAAATAGCGAATTATGTCGCGGTGCGTGACCGTGACGGGTCCGCCTTTTTCAATCTGCTTTTTGAAGAGCGGAATCACCGAACCGTTCGAGCCGAGAACATTGCCGAAGCGAACGGCAACATACTCCGTTTTTGAATGGTTATTGATATTCTGAACTATCATTTCACATATGCGTTTGCTTGCGCCCATCACATTCGTCGGACGAACGGCCTTGTCGGTGCTGATAAGCAGCATTCGGCGCGCTCCGAATTCATCTGCCGCAAGCGCAACATTCAGCGTGCCGAAAACATTGTTTTTAACAGCTTCATTCGGACTTGTTTCCATCAAAGGAACGTGTTTGTGCGCCGCTGCATGAAAAACAAGCTCCGGACGATATTTTGAAAAAATATCTCGGACACGCTGTTTATCGCGAACCGAACCTATAAGAACAATCAGCTCAAGCTCCGGATGCGCCGCACGCAGCTCCTGTTGAATATCGTACGCATTGTTCTCGTAAATATCAAAAATAATCAGCGTTTTGGGATTATGCGCGGCAAGCTGCCTGCACAATTCGCTTCCGATTGAGCCGCCTCCGCCCGTAACAAGGACCACTCTGCCTCCGACATAGCCGCAAATATCGGTAAGGTCAACGCGAACCTGCTCGCGCCCGAGAAGATCCTCAATTTCAACATTGCGGATTTTATTGATGCTGACCTCGCCGTTTGCAAGCTGAAAAATACCCGGAAGCGTTTTAAGCCTGCACGGGGTGTCCTTGCAGATATCCAGAATTTCGCTGCGCATACGGATACTTGCCGACGGCATTGCCATAATAATCTCGTCAATATCGTATTTTTTGACAGCGCCGAGAATGTCGCCGCGTCCGCCGACAACTTTAACGCCGAGAAGATATTGTCCCCATTTTGACTTGTCATCGTCGATAATGCAAACGACTTTGTTTTCGGAATGTGCGCTTGCGCGGAACTCCCGCAGGGCAACCGTCGCTGCCTGCCCCGCGCCGATTATCATCGTCCGCCTGCAGCTGTTGTTTGCCCGCCTGTATTGGCGCATAAATCTGTATGAAAAACGCACACCGGTTATCATTATTACAAGGAATATTCCGTTCAGCACGGGATGACTGCGCGGAATGCCGAGATGCATCAAATGCATTCCCGCATAGCCCCCGGCATCAACAATAAAACACGCAAGGATTATTTTTAAAAATTCGTCTATTGAAGCAAACTGCCAAAGGCTTGTGTAAAGCTTGAACAATGCAAAAACAATGAGTCCGAACGCCGTGTAATACGGTGCGAAACGGAGGATATTGTTTAAATATTCCGTCTCACGGACAAGCTGTTCGAAATGGAATTCAAACCTGACCCAAAGTGCCAAAAAAGAAGCAATATTAAGTATCAGCGCATCGCTTATCACAAGCAGCGCAATTCGAACAGCCTTAGTCGGAGTCATTCTCTGTACGGAGTATTTCAATGTGCTTTTAACGCAAAATTTCATTAAATTAACAGACCTTTGTTTTCTTTTTCGGCAAGACCCATACTAATCTTATTATAACTGCACAAGACATCAAAGTCAACACAGGACGGACGTAAAAAATTTATTTAATTTGATATATTATGTTCGGTTTGCCTGCTTCCGTGACCGGTCCTTATCCGCAGGTTTCATATACAGTAATCGCATTGTGCCGCAGCAGCGTATATGGGCAATTTCAAAAAAATGTCCGTATTAAGATTTTTGCAGTCCGGCAGGCGTTTTTCCTCCCATTTTTGCGGCTTTGCGGAGAATGAGCCGAATAATTCACATTTTTTTGCCAAAAGATACAAAAAAAGTACTGTACAAATTCGCATTCTTCCTGTATAATATATCTGCACCTAAGGAAATGCCGAGTAAGGGTTGCTTTTCAGGAGAAGGTCAACGAGGGAAACGGCACGAACAAACCCGACCCCGAATTCTTTTCCCGAAAATCAACTCGTTCGACGCATTCCCAAGAAAAGAGTGTGCAGCCGCAGAAACATTGCAGCATTTTGCAGCGTATGCGGCAGCATCCGTTGAAAGGAAGGTACATTACCATGAAGGTCACGATTACAGGCAAAAACATTGAGGTTTCCGAATATCTGCGTGATTTGGCTCTTAAAAAAATCGCAAAGCTCGAACGTTATTTTCCCGAGGATACCGAGGTTCTTATCACCATGGCCGTCGAAAAAAACCGTCACATTGTTGAGGTTACCATTCCCTATCAGGGCGGCATCATTCGCGGCGAAGAATCCACCGGCGATATGTATGCATCTATCGACAACGTTATTGCAAAGCTTGAAAAGCAGATTCACCGCCACAAAACGCGGCTTGAGAAATCTCTCCGCTATGACGACGCTTCCCCCGAATACGATGATTACGACGATGAGGACGAGGGTCCGCATATTGTCCGTGTGAAAAGGTTCAGCATGAAACCCATGAGTGTTGAAGAAGCCATGCTTCAGCTTGAACTTCTCGGACACAGCTTCTTCGTTTTCACCAACGCCGAAACCGATCGCATCAACGTCATTTATGCAAGAAAAGACGGCAACTTCGGCCTTATTGAACCCGACAGATAAGCTTTACGCCGGCTGAACACCTGCCGCGCAGCGAGGGTTCGGTTTCTGGCTTGACAAAATTGAATACTGTCCGGCGGCGGAGCGTTCTCTTTATACAGCGTTCCGCCGCCTTTGTTTATTTTCAAGTGATTGTGCCCCGCATTTGACCGCATATAATCATTCGGAGCATTCACATCGGAGCATTTGCAGCAAAAAACGGAACGGCATCGGCCGCTTCGGCAGCCTTTGCCGTTCCATACTGACGCATCCTTATTGTTTTGTTGCTTCGGCTCGGGTTATACTTCCTGCTTTTTCAAGCTAAAACCTGCCGCATCAGTCCCTTTCAACGTCATAGTCAAGAATTTCACCGGTCAGCGCATCGATTTCAACTTCATACTCATAACCGCCGGCCTTGAACTCAACGGTATAAACCATCCTGCCGTCCTCTCGCTCAAGCTCAACTTCAAGCTCTTCGGCTTGGCTTGCGGAAATGCCTGCACGGTTGAAAGCGATCTTCTTTGCACGCTCCGCGCCGATATAATCGCCTGCGGGTGCGGGAGTGGGCTTGGGTTCGTCGTCGTCATCGTCGATAACGTCCTTGTCAAAGTCAACAACATTGCCGTTCACTGCGTCAACATCAACATCGTATTCATAGCCGTTCGCATCAAACTCAATTTCGTAAATCACCCTGCCGTCGTCCGTATCGAGCTCAACCTTGAGGTTCTTTACCTGGCTTGCGGAAACGCCTGCACGGTTGAAAGCGATCTGCTTTGCGCGTTCCGTGCCGATATAGCTTTCGGAGGGAGCCTGAGTGGGTGCTGCCGTGGGGTTTTCGTGATGACCGCCGTGGTTGTGGTCATCGTGATGACCGCCGTGGTTGTGGTCATCGTCATAATCCCTGTCAAACTTCAGTATGCTGCCGTCCGCTGCGTTAACTTCGATTTCGTATTCATAGCCGTTTGCATCGAATTCAACTTCGTACAACGCAATGCCGTGTTCGGTTTCAAATTCAGCTTTCAGGTTCGTTACCTGATTGCGTGCAAGACCTGCACGTTCAAGAGCGAATGCGATCGCCTCTTCGCTTGTGATGTATTCGCTGCCGGGCGCGGGGGTTGCATGATGGTCATCATCGTGTTCAAAGTCATACTTCAGAATCTCACCGTTTTCGGCATCGATATGGTAGTCATATTCGATATAACCGCCGTTCGTGCTGTCGCTGCCGCTGAACTCAATATCGTAAACCATTCTGCCGTGCTCATAGTCCATTTCGCACTCATACCCTGTTATTTCGTTTTCGGCAACGCCCGCATGTTCGAGTGCAATGCGCTTTGCCGCTTCTTCGCCGATATATGCGCCGCTTGCGGGAGTGCCGCTGCGGTCAATTCCGCCAAGGTTAAGTTTGCCGGAGTTCATAAGCAGGTTCAGGTCGTTGATGGAAAGGGAAACAAGGGATTCAAAGGTATACAGCGGGCTTGCGCTCGTGATCTGCTGAATCAGTTTCGCTTTGCCGAGGGTGATTCCGTATTCCGCCGCAAGCTTCTCAAGCTCTGCATCGTGGCTCACGGTCTGGCTCAGAACCGAACCGCCGCCGTTCTGATTCAAAATCGCCTCGATTTCAGCCGCAATTCGCTTTTGAAGGGCTTCGCCCTGTGCCGCATCGCTGCTGTCAACGCTGACAAGGATGGAGTTTGTGATTTCGCTCAGATAGCCGCAGCGCAGCATCGAGCCGATAAGTGCGTTCACGGCAACATCCAGATCGCTGCCTTTAAAGTTCATGTCGCCGATAACCTTTTTTGCGTCATCGTTCATCGCTTTAACGTCAAGCACCTTTTCTTTTGCATTGACTGTGATCTCAATGCCGGGGTTCACGTCCAGTGCAACGGTTGAAACGACTTTGTTTGCCTTTTGATATGTGCCGAAGCCGATAACGCCTGCAAGCACGAACACTACCGCGGCCGCCGCCGCAATGATGCTTTTGAGATAGTTTTTCTTTTTCATGGGTGTGACTCTTCCTTTCAGTTTTTTGCAGTCGGAGAGTACGGACTCAAGCACATCGGGGGTTGCCGCCGAATATGCCTTTTTGACCATCGCCTTGATTTCCTGTTCGTTGTGTTTCATGGTTGTTTCTCTCCTTTGTTATTGAAGGTTTTCGCGGAGCTTCGCGATTGCCCTGCGATATTTTGAAAGAACGGTTGCAAGCGGCATTCCCGTAACGGAAGCAATCTCCCTGTGCTTGAACCCTGCCACGGCGTGAAGAACAACGATCCTGTTCTCCTCTTCGGAAAGCCTGCCGAGGCATTCCCGCAAAACGAGCCTGTCCTCATTTGAAAGCCCGGCATTGTCCGCCAGCATCTCGCTCCAGTCCTCATCGGGAAGCTGTTCCTGTCGGTTGTGCTGCCGCAGCCTTGCAAAGCAGAGGTTCTTAGCAATGGTGATTATCCATGCCATGGGTTTGCCGTGCGGCCTGTAACCTGCCGCAGCGGTGAAGATGTTCACAAAGCAATCATGCAGAACATCCTCCGCATCCTGAACGTTCCTCAAAACGGAAAGAGAATAGCTGTATACCGCCGCTTTAGCCGTGTTATAGAGTCGTTCCAACGCTTCCGTGCTGCCTGCTGCAACAGCGGCAAGGTCAAGTTCCATAAGCTCCGCTTCATCGTCGGAAAGTGCCTGTTCCGGATTAATTGCACTTAATATCAGCATTTTGTTTCTCCTTTCCTTCCTTTCGCCATGTTAATGCACGGCGACCGCAAAATATTGCACCCAAATTCAATATATTTTAAAAAACTGTTTCTGATTACGTAAATAAATTTCAAAAGCAGAATCTTTTGCTTTAAAAACCCCCTTTGCACGACACTGCCGCCATGCAAAAGGGATTGCAGATTCTCTGTATGAAACTCTACAGGCTGTTCCGATCCCTTTTGCGGATTTTATTCAAAAACCGCTGCCGAGCCGTCAGGAAGCCTTGCCGCCGATTGCCGCCTGCTCAACGCAGAGGGTGAAATTCTCGCCGTCTTCGGACATATAGACGTCATAAAGCCCGTCCTTGCTGCCGGCTTTTTTGTAATAAGCGGCAACATCGCCGTAAACTTCAAAATAATAAACGTCTTCGTCAAGAATCTTGCTCTCGGTGCCCTTAATGCTGCAAAGAGTTCCTCCGTTGTCATAAAGCCCGATGCAAAGCAGAGTGCCGTTGTTCATCATTGCGGAATGAGAAATGTTCATCAGAATGATGTCCGAAAGCTTCGACGCGCCGTCCTTTTTGAGGCGAACATTGCCGTAAATATCGGTCAGATAAACGTTTTTGAAACCTTCATCCGCACCGAAAGCATAAACATTGCTTTCAACAAGCTCCGGTTTTTTGGGGTTGAAAGCGGAAACGGTGTAAAGACTGCTGTCAACAACGCAGTAAACGCTTGTTCCGTCCGGCTGAACGGTGAATTGGGTTGCACCGCCGACAAGCTTCACAGCCTTTTTGGAGGAATTTACAAAATACAAATCGTATTCAACGAATTGGTTGCCGTCCGAATCCTTGGCATTGTATTCGGTGTAGAACATGCTGTTGAACAGGCTGCCGGCATTTTTGAGCAGAACGGTGCATTCGCTGCCGCCCATCGTTGAATACTGCGCACCCGCAAGCGAAAGCGCGGAAGCATCAACAAGCTGCTTTGCCTCGCTGCCCTTTGCGCTGTAATGCGTTTTGGATTTAACGTCAAAAGTTATTTCGGTTGCATCCCGATTTACTTCAAAATAATGCGACGCATTGGTGCTGATAACGGAATCCTTGCCGTTCTGAACAAAATGCAGCCTCCCGGTCAGCTCGCCGTCAACATATTCAAGGCAATACATGCGCTCCGCTCCGTTTGAAATCGCAACCGCATATGTATCCTCGCTGTTCTTTTCGGCCTTTCCCTCGGAACAGATATAGGTCGCCGTCCTTCCGCCCTTTTGACCGACGGTCACGGCGGCTGTTTTTGCATCCTCGGAAAGCGCAAGGCTCAGCACGGTTTCAGCTTCAATGCCTTCGAACTCGGTCGTTTCGCCCGTGTCGCTGCTGTACAAAAATGCCTTCGTTGCCGTTGCGAAAAGGATGCTTTTCCCGTCCATGGAAAGCACCGCACGCGTTACGGCGGCAGGGTAAACGAGAATAATTCCGTTTGCATCAACGCGATACAGAGCCGTTGCAGCGATCACGGCTGCGGACGTGCCGTCAACCGAAAGGAAGGTGCTGATGCCGCTTCCGATGCGATCTTCAAGTTTTTTGCCGTCAACAAAGAAATATGAAGTGCTGTCTTTTTCACTGTAATAATGCAGGATTTTGTGCTGCAAAGCAGGGGAATCATTTTTTCCCGAACGAGTGCAGCCCGAAAGCATAGCGACCATGCTCAGCAGCATCGCCGCACAAAGCAGCATTGAAAGCAGCGCATTGAACCTTTTTTGTGTCATCATTTTGTTCCTTTCCATCCCCGCACCGACGGACGAACGTTCATTCCCCCTGTTCCGCCGCGCGAGGCACATGAATTCACGTTATTATACCGCAAAATATCGCATCTGTCAAAGACAACGCGGGCAATGCCGGTTCATTTGCCGTTAACAGTTTTGCCTTAATAAAATATAGTTTGTTATTTCGGTTCTAAAGGTGCAAAAACCGTTTTTTTTTTTTTTTGATTTGATGTATAATTCACTTGGCTCGAGAGTTCGAACCGAATATTTCTCCATTGACCGAAATTCAGAAAGGACGAACAACAATGACGCAACACAACCACTCAATCGTTCGCCGCTCGGCGAAAGTGCTTGCAGCAATTGCTGCATTTTCAATTGCAATCGTGACCGTTTTTTCCTTTGCAGCGTGCCAAAAGCAGCCCCCATCGGCTGACGGAACACCCGCACCGCAGTCCCCCGCCGCAGAAGCTTCCCCCGCCGCCGTCCCGACAGCTCCGCCCGCAACGGCGGTTCCCGTTTTCAGCGGGTACACAAATGCCTGTCAGCCTGTGAAAGTCACTTTCCCCACCGCAGGCTCCGCCTCCGCTTTCTCTGTCAACTTTGTGCTGCCCGAGGGCTGGACGGTCAAAGCCGAAACCGACGGCGCTTCCGCTTCCCTTTCGGACTTTTGCGCCGGAATGGATATGCGCAAGCTTATTCTTGACGAAAACGGCAATTGTGTCGGCGCCGTATGTGCCGCCGAATATGACAAGCAGGCCTATGAGACCGACGGCGTTGCAGGCGTCTATGCCGCAGCCACGCTCATGAACCATGTTCGCCTTTTCACCGAATCCAATTATCACGCCGTCAGCGAAGCTTCCGCTGATTTCGAAAGCGGCTGGACCTCCGCCTACCATGAATGCACTCCCAACGACTGGACGGTCGGAAAGGGCTTCCATGCGTTCGAAAACCCCGCCGCAGCCGCATTCACGAAGGACAACCCCGTGTTCGTTATCATTGAGCTTTCCAACAGCGTTGACAACGCCGCAGGGCTTGCCGCTTATATTGCGGAAAATATCAGGTTTGAGTAAAAACTTGGACGGATTTACGTCTGAAGAGGATATTAAGTTTAATTATCATTTTTCAACGTTCAAAGAGTCGCTCGTTTCATGCTCCCTATGAACATTGACTGAATCATAACTAAATCAGAGTTAACAAAAATTTTGGATAACAAGCTTATTTAGAATATCTGGTTCACAAAAGCCGCCGACCGACAGTTTCGGAAGGCGGCTTTTTGTTATCGATACATTATTCCGTCAGCACATTATCATAAAACATCGGGCACTGCGGAGCATTGTTTCGGAGGGCTAAACCCGCAAGTCCGTTTTTGCGGTTTGTGTTCCGCCTGCGGAATCCGAATTCAGTTTTTTCAGGGCTTTTCGGAATTCGATTGAAAACAGTATCGCCGTGCATGTTACCGCAATTGCATCGGCAGCCGGTTCGGCAGTGTAAACCGCATTTGTTTTATCCGCAAGCAGCTGCGGCATGATATAAATCAGCGGTATGAGCAGCACAAATTTTCTGAGAACCGCAACGATTATTGAGCAGCCCGCGTTGCCGATGGAAACAAAAGTCATCTGGCAGGCGATTTGAATTCCGAAAAGGAAGAGCGCACCGCAGTATATTCGCAAAGCATCACCGGTGAAATTTACAAGCTCCGGATTCGGGCTGAATATTCCGGCAAAGGTTTTCGGGAACAGCATCACGAAAGTCCAAAGCGCGACGGAATAGCAGAGGCTCACGGTGAGCAGACGGAAAAAAGTCTTTTTAACACGGTCGGCATTTTTTGCCCCGAAATTATAACTCAAAATCGGCTGTGCGCCCTGCGCAACGCCCTGCAGCGGCAGCATTGCAAACTGCATCACGCTTGTGAGGATCGTCATTGCGCCCACGGCAATGTCCCCGCCGTATTTCAGCAGCGATGAATTGAAGCATACCGAAATCACGCTTTCACTTGCCTGCATGATGAACGTTGCAAGCCCGAGTGCGATGCACGGAAGTATAATGCGCGGAGCAAAGCGTATGTTTTCACGCTTCAGCTTCAAAACCGTTTTTCCCCCGCGCAGGAACAAAATGACCCATATGCAGGATATCCCCTGCGAAATGACTGTTGCAAGCGCCGCGCCGCGAACGCCCATTTTGAAACCGAAAATAAAAATCGGATCGAGCACGATATTTGCAGCGGCGCCGATAAGCACCGTCAGCATCCCGTATTTTGCAAAGCCCTGCGCCGTGATAAAGGCATTCAGGCCGAGCGTCAGCTGCACAAAGAGCGTTCCTATCGCATATATGCTCATATAATCCGCCGCATAATCAATCGTGTTTTCGCTTGCACCGAATGCAAGCAGCAGATCCCTGCCGAACACAAGCAGAACCACCGTCAGCACGGCGGAAATCACAACCTGCATCAAAACACAGCCGCCGAGAATTTTTTCGGCGGAGTCATAATCACCCTTGCCCATGCTTATTGAAGCGCGCGGCGCACCGCCGGAGGCCACAAATGCGGCAAACGCGGAAACGATAAGTATGAGCGGCATACACACGCCCACGCCCGTCAGCGCGGCACTGCCTTCACCCGGCATATGACCGATATAGATTCTGTCAACAATGTTGTAAAGCATGTTCACAAGCTGCGCAATGACCGTCGGCACAGCCAGCTTAAACAGCAGCCTGCCGATAGGTTCCGTGCCGAGAAAAGTCTTTTCCTCCCCCGCCGCCGTGTTCGCATTGACTGCTGTGTTTTCTTTGCCGGATGAATCGGTTTCGATTGAATTCCGAGCCGCCTTAATCTTCATAACCGTTTTTATGACCGCTGCTCCCGCCGCAGCGAAAGCTTCCTTCCTTTTCGTTTATATCCGTTTACCCGTTTTGCGGATGCGATGTTTTTGCGGGCAGACACGCTTCCGCCGCACCGCACGATTGATTATATCCCTCATTCCCCTTCCGTACAATGCATAAAACCCGCCGTTTGTCCGAAGTACGAATTTATCCGCAAAACCCGCTTTTTCGATTGAATCCGGACATTGATTTAATTTCGTTTAAGTACTGCCGCTTTATGCCGAAATTCAAACGGTCTCAGGCTGTTTCGAAAAGGAATGCGGCACAACAAAAAGGCGGACGGTTCCGCCTCCGTCCGCTTTTTGTATGCATGAAGAAATTAACGATTGAATATGGTTTTGCCGCAATGCGGCAATGCTGTCGCCCCGTTATCAGCCTGTTATGCGATACTTGCGGGTGTACATGTCAAACTCGTCCTCGAATGCGGGATTGTCCTTCTTCATTTCGGACAGAGATTCATGCATGTTCATATTGTGTTTGCCCGCATCAATAACGCAGAGAGCAATGTTGGAACAGTGATCCGATGCACGCTCAAGATTCGTCAGTATGTCAGACCAAATGAATCCCGCTTCAACCGTGCATTCGCCGTTCTTGAGCCGTGCAATGTGCCTGTCGCGCAGCTGAACCTTCAAATCATCAATAACCTGCTCCAAAGGTTCGATTTTCAACGCTTTTTCGGGATCATTGTCCCTAAATGCGGCACATGCAGCCGTCAAAATTTCGGAAACGGCACTGCAAAGCACGCCGAGTTCCGCCTTTGCCCGCCCGGTAAACTCGATTTTTTTGCTGCGGAGTTCCTCCGCCGATTCAAGAATATTGACGCTGTGATCCGAAATTCGTTCAAAATCGCCTATCGCTTTGAGCAGCTTGGAAACCTCCGCACTGTCGTCCTCCGTCAACTGATTCCTGCTGAGTTTGGTGAGATACGTCCCGATGATGTCCTCCAGATGATCGCTGTTATCCTCGGCTTTACGTATTTTTCCCGCCGAATCCGCATCATAATTCGTGAGCATATCCATGCTCAGTTTGAAAGCCTCCGCCGTCTCCTCCGCCATGGTTTCAACCATGCGCTCGCATTGTTCCAGCGCGATTGCGGGTGTTGCAAGCAGGCGGTCGTCCAGTTCGGAGATCGTGTCCTTCTTGTTTCCGTCCGGAACAAGCCGAACCGCAATTTTTTCAAGCAGGGGCGCAGCCGGAAACAGCAGCGCGGTGCAAAGGATATTGAAAAGCGAATGCGCGACAGCAATGCCGAAATAACTTGCCGCCGTATCAAACAACATTGGTTTGAAAACATAGGAAACGATCGTGAACACCGTCAGCCAAACCACCGTGCCGATAACGTTGAACGAAAGATGCACGATTGCGGCACGCTTTGCGTTCTTGTTGGCTCCGAAAGAGGATATGATCGCCGTTATGCAGGTTCCGATATTTTGTCCCATGATGATCGGAATCGCCGCACCGTAAGATACCTGTCCCGTGACGGTCAACGCCTGCAAAATGCCGACGGAGGCCGATGAGCTTTGGATTATCGCCGTCAGCACCGCACCCGCAAGCATTCCGAAAAGCGGATTTTTGAACATTATGAACATATTGCGGAAGGCGGGAACATCCGCAAGCCCGGCAACAGCACCAGACATTGTGTCCATTCCGAACATCAGCGTTGCAAAACCGAGCAGAATTGTGCCGGTATCCTTCTTTTTGTCCGTTTTTCCCGTCATCAAAAGAATCATTCCGATCAATGCAAGCACGGGTGTGAACGATGTGGGTTTCAAAAGCTGAACGAAGACATTGCTGCTTGAAATTCCGCCGAGGCTCAGGATCCACGCCGTTACCGTTGTGCCGATGTTCGCCCCCATGATAACGCCGATGGACTGTTTAAGCGTCATGAGTCCCGAGTTAACAAACCCAACGACCATAACCGTTGTTGCTGATGAGCTTTGAATCACCGCCGTCACTCCGAGACCCGTCAGGAAGCCCTTCATGCGGTTGTTTGTCAGCTTGCCGAGCAAAAGCTTCAGCCCTCCGCCCGCTCTGCGCTCCAGTCCGTCACCCATTACGTTCATGCCGAACAAAAACAGGCACAGACCGCCGATAAGCGTTAAAATATCAAAAATATCCATTAACTTTCCTCCCGATTTTTCCGATGCACCGTTTCGGCCGCATACGCATTGATTTCGTATGTTTTTATTCTGTGCCTGTCGATTTGACGGCGCAGCAAAGCCTCTCGGTTGCTTTTTTTTTAATTTTATCATGTCCACGGATAAGATACGGCTAAGAAATTGCCGCATCGCCGTCTGCTTTTCATATACAGGTAAATATATATCGTGTTTTCCTTGACATATCGGCAAAAATCTGTCACAATAAGCATGAACGGAAGCAATGGATTTTGTTTCGTTCAAAAAAATTTTACCTATTCAGGAGGTTTCACCCGTGCTGTTTAAAACAATTGAGCAGGCAAAGGAATTCATCCTTGACAATGAAATTGAAATGGTCGATTTCAAAATGACCGATATCGACGGTCGTTGGCGTCATATCACCATCCCCGCCGCCCGTTTTAATGAAAACACGATGAAATACGGCATCGGCTTTGATGGTTCCAACTACGGCTACGCACCCGTTGAAAACAGCGATATGGTCTTCATTCCCGACCTTTCCACCGCTGCTGTCGATCCCTTTGCGGAGGTTCCGACCCTCACCATGAGCGGCGATGCAATGATTATCGACCGCCCCGAGAACCGCCCGTTCGATCAGTATCCCCGCAACGTTATCAAGCGCGCTGTTGAATACATGCGTGAATCCGGCATTGCCGACGAAATGATCATCGGACCGGAATTCGAATTCCATGTGTTTGACAATGTTCAGTTCGAGACTCGTCCCGAATGCGTTCGCTGTGAAATTGACACCGAAGAAGCCGATTGGAACACCGGCAGCAGTGAAGACGGTTTCCAGATTCCGCACAAGGGCGGCTATCATATCGGTGCTCCGCAGGACAGGTATTACAATCTCCGCAGCGAAATGTGCATGCTTATGGAAGATTGGGGCGTTAAAGTCAAGTATCATCACCACGAAGTCGGCGGCCCCGGCCAGCTTGAAATCGAGGTTGAGCTTGATGATGTTGTCAAAATGGCCGACAACACCATGGTAACAAAATACATCATCCGCAACGCTGCCGTTGAAGAAGGCTGCACCGCAACCTTCATGCCCAAGCCCATCTATGCGGAAGCCGGCAACGGTATGCACGTTCACATGCTGCTCACCAAGGACGGCAAGCCCCTTTTCTATGATGAAAACGGCTATGCTCAGCTCTCCAAGCTTGCACACAACTTCATGGGCGGTCTGCTTAAACATGCAAAGAGTCTTTGCGCAATCACAAACCCGTCCACCAACAGTTTCAAACGCCTTGTTCCCGGCTTTGAAGCTCCCGTTACCATCGGCTATGCAACAGCGAACCGCTCTGCGGTAATTCGCATCCCCGCTTACGCAAAATCGCCCATGGCTAAGCGTTTCGAGCTGCGCAACCCCGACGGAACCTGCAACCCCTACTATGCTTATGCGGCAATCCTTATGGCAGGTCTCGACGGCATTATCAACGAAATCGATCCTTCCGTCTGCGGCTGGGGTCCCTATGATTTCAACCTGTTTGACCTTCCCGAAGAGGAAAAAGCAAAGATCGACAGCCTTCCCAAGAGCCTTGACGAGGCACTTGATGCCCTTGAAGCAGACCATGACTATCTGACCCGCGGCGGTGTATTCCCCGAGAGGCTCCTCAATATCTGGATCGATCGCAAGCGCAAAGAGGCTGCACGCATCAATCAGATTCCGCATCCCGCCGAATTTGAAAGGTATTATGATCTTTAATCCTTTATCGGATGATTATTAAATAAGAATACTTAAGCATTCTTCGGAATTCTGAGCTTTCTTGAGCAAAGAAAACCGCCGCAGGCAAAATTCCTGCGGCGGTTATTTGTTTCGGAAGCATTTACGGCAGATTCGATTCCGTCACGTTCGTTTCAAATGTCATTCGTCTCTTTCGGCGTCATACGGGCGCAGAATCAGCACCCTGTCCTCACCGAGGCTCATCTTTGTAATTGTTGCTTCACAATCGTTAAGGTTGTGAATGCGGCAGTCCTTTGCCGCATCAATGAAGGGTGCCAGCGGGCAAAGCTCAAGTTTAAGCTTCGGGGTTTTATAGTGCATGGGTATAACGACTTTGGGCTTCAGAATATTTGCAAGTTCACGCGCCTCAAGGTCATCTATTGTGTAAATCGCACCGATCGGAACCAGCATGATGTCAATATGGCCGACTTTTGCAATTGTTTCTTCGTCGGGAATCATGCCGAGATCGCCGCAATGAAGTATGCGCATATCATCCATGTCGTAAATAAACATGGTGTTTTTGCCGCGAAGCGCACCGCCGCTGCGATCATGTAAAGTTTCAACACCCGTGATATGAATGCCCTTGACATTGTATTCGCCCGGGCTGCGGATAATTTCGGTGTTGCCGCGCAAAATGCTGATGTTGTTGTGATCGTTGTGTTCGTGGCTTATTGTCACGATATCTGCATGCATGGGCGGTATTTCATAACCGTAGGACGGATCGCACGGATCGGTCAGAACGGTGCTGCCGTTGCTGTCCGTCAAAAGAAAGCAGGAATGTCCATACCATTTAATTTTCATAAGTCAGTCAATTCTCCTTCAAACTATTGCACTAAAGTCATTTTTGCACTGCTCAGCAGTATCGCCGCAGCAGAAGCCTGCACTCCGCCGAATTTCCCCCCATCCGAATTTCCGAAAGCAGCAAGCACGGCACGTTCCGCCGAATGAACAGCGCGTTCATAAAGCCTTTTTGTTTCAAACCCGCCCGCAAGCGCAAAGGAGCGAAACAATGCTGTTCTGACGCTGTCCGTCATGATGCAGCGGCAGCCGGAGCAATAATAAGTCAAAAGCCGTGCACAGGCATATTCCGTGCTGCACGGAAAAACAATTTTTTGCGGCATTTCCGGCATTGGAAGCAGCTCCGTGCATCGAACGCAAAAGCTGTTTAGGAACTCAATCGTCGGGTCAAAGCACAGATATCCGTTTTTTGCGGAAACTTGTTCAAAAATATTTATGCCTCGATATTTCCGCATATTCGAATACGGCAAGCCGCATTCTGTTTTTTCGCATTCATTCAGCAGGCTTTCCGGCGAAATTCCGAATCGCGGCAGCAGCGGGACGGCAGCAGCACACACGGATGAATTCATTGAAATATCCTGTCTTTGAATCATTATTCCGGTATGCTGAAGCAAAAAGCCGATTATGCTTTCGGCAATGATCGAATGCATATCCAATTCATCCGCCCGAATGCCGTACATATCCTTCATTTCACCTCATGAATGACTTTTGCATAAATCTATATCCTATTTTAACTTATTGAGACGAAAATTTCAACCCCAATCTTATAGAAAATGCACTTTCTTGATATTTTTTCATATAGGATATGGTCTCTGATTCTTTTGCGTTCGCATTTTCATACGACACAAGCCCCGCAGGGATTTGCATCCTGCGGGGCTTGCAGCCCCGACCGAATCGGAAATCCGATTCGGTCGGGATTATGCTTTTGTTCATGCACAGTATCGGTTTCAGTCACTCGTTACGCTGATTTTCATCACTCGCAGCGTTGACTTCCGCCGTGTACCGAGCAGGATTCAGGCTCAGTCTTCTTCCTTCTTGCGGAAGATAACAACGCCTGCGCTCGCAACGATCGCTGCAATACCAACGCCGATGAGGCTCATTGCGCCGGTTACAGGAGGATTGGGAGCGTCGGTGGGAACTGCGGTGGGCTCATCGGTGATGGGCGCTTCGGTGACGGGCGCTTCGCCGACCACGATTGAACCGTTCTCTGCGAAGAACGCGATGGGCGTGTTCTCGCCGCCTACGGGCATGTTGAAGAATTCCTTAACGAGGATCTCGATGGGCATTTCCGTGCCGTCCTCAAGGCCTTCCGCAACGGTGAAGTTCATGGTGAAGATCTTGCCGCTGCCGCTTACCGGGTCGGTGGGAAGCATGGAGCCGAGGCGTACGCTGCCGGGGATGCTCTGGAAGTCGAGGATGTTCATGCCGCCAAGATCCTTGATGGCCTTCATAATCTCGCCTTCGTCAACGCTGTTGAGCGTGAGCTTCTCTGCGTCGTACTGTACCCAGATGTTCATGCCGTTTGCCTCATATTCACCGTCGATGGTGAGATCGACGCTGACCTGGCTGCCTGCTGCAACATAGTGTACGCCGCCGACGCTGAAGATAACGTCACCGGGTGCGGGAGTTACAGGCTCATCAGTGATGGGTGCCTCAGTGATGGGTGCCTCAGTGATGGGTGCCTCAGTGATGGGTGCCTCGGTGATGGGTGCATCAGTGATGGGTGCATCGGTGGGAGGTACGGGAGTGTTGGGGATGCTGCCGCCTGCATCAGCTTCAACGAGGTCGAGGTTGAGCCTGAACATGTCGGTAACGTCATAGTGACGGAATGCAACCTGAACGGTCTGACCTGCGAAATCGCTGATGTCTACGCTGCCCTGCTGATAGGTGTTGGAAGCGGTGAAGTAAGCGAGTTCGTCACTGGTGGTGCCGTTTGCGATTACATATACGCCGAAGGTTTCAGCCGCATAGTTGGGATCCTGACCTGCGTACCAGAAGGTAACGGTGCTGCCTGCGGTGAATGCCGGGCTGATGAGCCAGTTGTTGGGATTCAGTGCAGTGCCGCCGCCGAATGGGTTGTTCTGGAAGGAAGCGGATGCCATGCAGTGGGTGCCTTCGTATACGTTGTAGTTGGAACCGCTTGCATCCATCCATTCCCAGTTGTAGCCGTCGCCGTCGTCATCGCGGATGGTCCAGCCTTCAGCGAAGGGATCGGTTTCAAAGCCCCAACCGGTTGCGCCGGGGTCGGGAGTGGGAGCGGGAGTGGGTGTGGGTGTGACAGCCGGGGTGGCAGTCGGAGTGGGTTCTTCGATGCCGGGAGTTACGGTGATGTCAGTCCTGTCGTACTGACCATCGAGGGATACCGTTAAGGTGTAGGTGTTGCCTGCCTCGAAGGCGTAGTCGTTTGCCCTGCCGCCAATGGAACCGCTGTCGGAAGCAATCCAGATACGGTCGCCGGGAGTCGGGTTCGTAATGCACCAGTCATAGGTGCCGGCGGGAACGAGAACGTAGTCCATGCCGGAAACAACGATGTTGCTTGTGGTGAGAATACCGTCTGCATTCTCAGGAATCTTGTATTCGAATATGTCATACAGACCTGCGGGTGCATTGCCGCTCTGGGTGAGAGGACCCTGTGCGGGGATCTCGTTGCCGTATGCGGTTGCGTCAGCATCAAGAAGCATCTGATAACCGCTGCCGTCCTGGAAGACGCCGGTTTCACCTGCATTGACGTTGAGAACGATCATTGCATAATCATCTTCACTGATTTCGTTAACGGTGAGAACTGCGGATGCGGTTGCGTTGGAAACGTTGTCGGTGATGGTGATGGTGGTTGTGCCTGCTGCGAGTGCGTCAACCTTGCCATCTGCATCGATGGAGGCAACTGCTTCATTGCTGGAAGTGAATACGAAGTCTGAGATTTCGTATTCTTCGGGAGTGAAGACAGCGCGGTCAATGATGTTGGTGTTGGTGCCGGTGAACATGCTGAAGTCAGCGAGTTCAATGGTTTCGATTTCGGTGGGAAGAACTTCCGCCGCATGCATTTCAACAAGGCCCTTGCCGTTGCCGTTATTGCTTGCATGGTTGTAGGGAGTTACAACAACGTAGTAAGTGCCTGCGGTTTCGAATACGTATTCGATACCGGAATAGGGGGCGATGCCGAATGCAGCGCCGTCGTCATTATGATCGAGGTAGTTGAATTCGGAATCATACAGGGTCATGAAGGTGTCTTTCCTGTTGGGATCGTTGGAACCACCGGGGGTTCCGCCGTACCAATAGGTGTTGAAATAAATCTTCTGGCCTGCTTCAACGTTGATGCTGAAACCGGTTGCATAGGTGTAGGTAAGGGTGTTGGTGTTTCCCCTTCGGATGAGCACGGGAGTTCCGCCGTAACCCGGGCCGATACCGACTTCAAGATTGTCATAGGGGAGGGGGTTCATGTTCGTGAAGTTGATGCTGTCAAGACCGGGGAAATCCTCGGGAGCAACAACAGTAACTTCGCAGGTGCCGGTAACACCGTTTGCGCTGGTCGCGTTGATGGTGACGGTACCGGGAGCAATACCCTTGATCTGGCCGTTTACAGAAACGGTTGCAATGGTTTCATCCTCAGAGGTCCATGCAACGGTGGTGTCGGTTGCATTCTCGGGGATAACGTTTGCAACGAGGGTTTCGGTTACGGAAGTTGTAACAGGAATAGTGATTGCTGCGGGAGCGATAACGATTTCGGTAACAGCAACTGCTTCCTCTACGGTAACTGCAATAACATCGGTGAAGCCGCCGTCAACGGTGGTTACGGTGATGTTTACGGTGCCGGGAGCAACGCTGGTTACAAGACCATTTTTATTAACGGTTGCAACTTCGGTATTGTCGCTTGCAAAGGTGACGTTCTTGTTTGCTGCATCTGCGGGAAGAACGGTCCACTCGAGCTGAGCAGTCCTTGCAAGAGGCATGGTGAGAGCGTCCTGAGAGAACTCAACGCCGGTGACGTTGACGATATCCATGAACTGAATCTCGTCCAGCCAAGCGGTGTCATCAAGACGATCGCCGCTGCTGTCCTTCCTGTAGCCGATGGTGACGGTGTGTTCGCCTTCGGGAACAATGTAGGTGTAGTTCAGCCATTCTGCGGCACGATCGCCGGAAAGAATGTACTTGCTGTCTGCATCGGTGGGAGCAACAACGGTGCCGTCAATGCTGACAAAGACATAGTCCCAGTTTGCTTCGCTGCTGACTTTGTAGTTGAAGCTGAGAAGCTTGGAAGCAGCAAGGTTTACGGTGGTGGTAACACCGGGCTGAGTGCTGCCCTGACCCTGGTTGGAGCTCTTTACGTAGTCATTTTCAACAACAAAGGGATAATTCGCATCGTTCTCGAAATGGAGCGTGCCGCCCTGTACGTTCAGAGCCTCGTCAAGAGTCATTTCCTCACCGGGAGCGGGAGTCTCGGGAGCGGGAGTCTCGGGAGCGGGGGTATCCGTTGCGGGGACGGGAGTTTCGGGCTGGCCAACGACAACCGCGCCGTTATTCGCAATATAAGCGATGGGAGTCGCGGTGGTGGAGCCTGCGGGCATGTTCGCAAAAGTCACAACATTGATGGTGAGAGCGGCATTGCCGGTCGCATTTTCGTTGACTGTGAAATTCATTGTGAACAGAGTGCCGCCGGCGGTCATGCCGTCGTAAGCATAGAGCAGACCGAGTTTAACCTTGCCGAGTTCGGATTCGGTATCCAGAACTTTCATGGTTGCGCCGCTGATAGCGTCGCCTTCGGTTGCGCTGTTGAGAGTGAGAGCTTCAGCGTCATACTGAACGTTCATGTTCATAGCATGGCACTCAAAGTTGCTGCCCGTGAGGGTTACGGGGATCGAAACCGTGTCGCCGGGTTGGGCGTTGACGGTGGGAACCTCGAACACAACTTCGCCCTCTGCAACTGCGGGGATGGTAACAAGTGAGAATACCATCAGTGCCGCAAGAAGCGCTGCAAAGAATCTTTTCATGTGGTTCTCCTTCCAACATTTTATAAGTCTAAAGCCTTGTTCCGCCCGGGCGGGCAGATCGGCAATAGCTTCGTGAATTGAACGAATGGCATGTGTACTCCTCCATTCCGCTATATTATATCAAGCATCGGGCGTTTATGCAAATATTTTTTTTAAAAAATCGAAAGTTTTTTTTGCCTGTGATTTCAATTTGGTTTGATATTTTTCCTTTTTTTATAGTATTTATTGTTTTTTGTCTGCTTAGCATTATGTCAATATATTCTTTTCATCGGGGTTCTCTGCCGCAATCTGCACATTTACCGCCGAAGTCACGGCTGTATTCCCCCGCTGTTCAATATTCTTCCCCGCAGCGCACGAACCCCGCAGGGCTTGCGCTCTGCGGGGTCCGCCGCCCGACAAAGTCGGGGTGAATCAATTCAGTTTGCTGCAATGCCGGCCTTTCGGCCGCACTGCACTGAGGTTAGGCTCAGTCTTCTTCCTTCTTGCGGAAGATAACAACGCCTGCGCTCGCAACGATCGCTGCAATACCAACGCCGATGAGGCTCATTGCGCCGGTTACAGGAGGATTGGGAGCGTCGGTGGGAACTGCGGTGGGCTCATCGGTGATGGGCGCTTCGGTGACGGGCGCTTCGCCGACCACGATTGAACCGTTCTCTGCGAAGAACGCGATGGGCGTGTTCTCGCCGCCTACGGGCATGTTGAAGAATTCCTTAACGAGGATCTCGATGGGCATTTCCGTGCCGTCCTCAAGGCCTTCCGCAACGGTGAAGTTCATGGTGAAGATCTTGCCGCTGCCGCTTACCGGGTCGGTGGGAAGCATGGAGCCGAGGCGTACGCTGCCGGGGATGCTCTGGAAGTCGAGGATGTTCATGCCGCCAAGATCCTTGATGGCCTTCATAATCTCGCCTTCGTCAACGCTGTTGAGCGTGAGCTTCTCTGCGTCGTACTGTACCCAGATGTTCATGCCGTTTGCCTCATATTCACCGTCGATGGTGAGATCGACGCTGACCTGGCTGCCTGCTGCAACATAGTGTACGCCGCCGACGCTGAAGATAACGTCACCGGGTGCGGGAGTTACAGGCTCATCAGTGATGGGTGCCTCAGTGATGGGTGCCTCAGTGATGGGTGCCTCAGTGATGGGTGCCTCGGTGATGGGTGCATCAGTGATGGGTGCATCGGTGGGAGGTACGGGAGTGTTGGGGATGCTGCCGCCTGCATCAGCTTCAACGAGGTCGAGGTTGAGCCTGAACATGTCGGTAACGTCATAGTGACGGAATGCAACCTGAACGGTCTGACCTGCGAAATCGCTGATGTCTACGCTGCCCTGCTGATAGGTGTTGGAAGCGGTGAAGTAAGCGAGTTCGTCACTGGTGGTGCCGTTTGCGATTACATATACGCCGAAGGTTTCAGCCGCATAGTTGGGATCCTGACCTGCGTACCAGAAGGTAACGGTGCTGCCTGCGGTGAATGCCGGGCTGATGAGCCAGTTGTTGGGATTCAGTGCAGTGCCGCCGCCGAATGGGTTGTTCTGGAAGGAAGCGGATGCCATGCAGTGGGTGCCTTCGTATACGTTGTAGTTGGAACCGCTTGCATCCATCCATTCCCAGTTGTAGCCGTCGCCGTCTTCATCGCGGATGGTCCAGCCTTCAGCGAAGGGATCGGTTTCGAAGCCCCAACCGGTTGCGCCGCCGGGTGCGGGGGTGCTGGGGTTCTGGGTGGGAGGTACGGGGGTGTTGGGAGTGCCGCCGCCGATGATTTCAACATCGGTTGCGTCATTCTGGCCGAGGAGGTATACGGTGAAGTTGTAGGTGTAGCCTGCTTCGAAGGTGTAATCGTCTGCACGGCCGCCTACATTACCCTGGCTGGAAGCGATCCAGATACGGTCGCCGGGAGTCGGGTTGGTAAGGCACCAGTCATAGGTACCTGCGGGTACCTGGATGGTAACGGTGTTGTTAACAACAACGTTGCTGGTGGTGGTGCTGCCGTCTGCATTTACGGGAATCTTATACTCGAATGCATCGTACAGACCTGCGGGTGCGTTGCCGCTCAGGGTGAGAGGACCTTCTGCGGGGATCTCGTTGCCGAATGCGGTTGCATCTGCATCGAGGAGCATCTGGTAACCGGAACCGTCGCCGAATACATCACCTGCGGTGAGGCTGATGGTAGCCATGCCGCCGGGTGCGGGAGTGTTGGGGTTCTGGGTGGGAGTGGGTTCCTCGGTGGGAGGTACGGGGGTGGGCTCACTGCCGCCGGTGATGGTAACGGTTGCGTTATTTACAACGTTGGCAATGGGGGTTGCCTGACCGCCGGTGGGGAAGTTTTTGAACTCAGTGATGACGAGAGCGAGATCGCTTGCGCCGTTTGCTGCACCTTCCTTAACGCGGAGCGTTACGGAGCAGATGGTGCCGCTCTGAGTGAAAGCAGCGGTGGGCATCATGACGCCGAGGCGCATGGAGCCGGGGATGGTGGTGGCATCAACAAGCTGAGTGCCGCCGAGGTCGATGATCTGGTTGAGAACATCGCCGCGAGTGTGGGACACATACTCGAATGCATCAGCATTATAGTTGAACTGCATGTTGAGTACATGTGCTTCGAAAGTGCCGTTCACGGTGAGGTTAACGGTGATTTCGTCGCCGGGGGTTGCCGTTGCGGGTGCATTTTCAACTGCGAATACAACTTCGCCGTCTGCAAGCACGGGGATGGCTACAAGGGAAAGTACCATCATTGCCGCTACGAGCATTGCAAGAAACTTTTTCATGTGGTTCTCCTTCCAACATATTTTTTTGCAGCTTTTGCTGCTTCGACCGAGCAGACGCTGTTGCACGTCCGCGCCAATCGGACATTATTCTATCAAAAAAATAATGAATGTGCAATTCCCAAAGCAAAATGCTCTTTTTTACTTGGTGACATTTGAATATTCAATTTTCCCTTCACTGCCGTAAATATCGCGCATTCTATCAACATTCTCTTTTCGTAAAAATAAATAATATATTTTTAATTTCAGCCATAATCAACCTAAATTTGCACCAAATTACATTCCATCGCCAACTTATCACGCATATATCGTCCGCCGAACGAGCAGAATAAAGGCATTGGAACACAAAAAAGTCCAAAGCCTGAATAAACGGATTATTCTGAATACTGAAAGGAACAGAACAATGAATCGCAAGCAACAAATCAAGTGGCGGTTTCGCAGATTCCGCCTTCGCTCAGCAGTTTTTATGCGCCGCAACGGACTTTATCTTGCCCTTGCGGGCTGTCTCGCCTCCCTCGGCGGCGCAGCAGTTTTGATTTTTACGGCCGGAGGGAATGATGCCCCGAATGCACCGGTCAACCGTTCGGACGACCAAAGGCTTGAAAACGTGCTGAACACTGTTTCCGCCGAAAGCGGCACTCCGGTGCCCGCCGTTGAAACGCCGGCCGCAGGCACAGCCTTGCCGCGCCCAACGCCGCTTGCACTGCCGGAATTCACGCCCATGCCCGAACTTTCGCCCGAACCCGAACCGACTGCGGACGGAGTTTTGTCCGGATTGAAGCCGCCGGTTGACGGAACCGTTATGAAGAGCTTTGCAATCAACTCTCTGCTTTATTCGGAAACGCTTCATCAATGGATGACGCATCCCGGAGTTGACATAGAATGCAGCAAGGGCAGTGAAGTCCGTGCAATTGCGGACGGAACGATTGAAAATGTTTACGTTGACGACAGACTCGGGGTCACAATCGTCATCTCTCACGCAAACGGCATGGCAAGCGTTTACTCCAATCTGAAGGCTGAGCCGCCCGTGAATATCGGCGACAGGATCACCGCCCGTCAAGTCATTGGCTGCATCGGCGACACGGCAATCAGCGAATGCGCGGAGCGGAGTCACCTGCATTTTGAAATCCGTGTCAACGGCAGTCCTGTCGATCCCGAAAGTATTATAACCTTTATTAAGCCGTGAACAGTCGTGAACAGCGGACAACGAATCGGAAACAGGCATTTGCGGAAATGAGATTAAGGCAGTGAGCTTAAATAAAAGTCATATGCCTCCCTCATTTCCCCGCCGTTCACCGTTCCCGATGCCTTTTAAACCCGAAAAATCGTCCGCGGCTGCGGCACTTTTTTAATTGCAAAATTCGCCCGCGCGTTTTATAATAAGGTCAGTTTCAATCCGGCGCAGTTTCCGAACCGGATTCGCAGCAGATTTTCGAATGGAGAAATATTATGAAAACGCTTACCGTTATCCCGCTTGCAACGCCGCAGACCGTTCCTCAGAACTCACTCGAAGCGGTTAAATCCGTTGACCGACTGTATTTGCAGACAACGGAGCATATATGCGCAAATGCCGCACTCCGCATCCGTCCCGAAGCGGTTTCAATGGATGATTTATACAGCGAATGCTTTGATTTTGACGAATTGAACGAACGCATTGCCGAAAGGCTTGCGGCGGCATTCGAATCCGAGAATGCGGAAAACCTCAACGTCGGCTATGCCGTCCTCGGCCGCGGCGTTGAAGGTGAGCTTGCCGCGCTGTTGTGCAGCCGTGCGAACGAAAACGGATTTACCGTCCGGTTCATGCCCGCGCCGGGCTTTGCGGAATCTGCGGTTTGTGCCGCCGCAAACTGCGGGCATATTGCGCCGTGGTCGGGTTATGATATTCGTTCGGCGCATTCCTTCAATATAATAGGAACGGATTTCCCCGTTGTTATTGAAGAGACGGACAACCTGCTTATCGCGGGCGAAATCAAACTTCGGCTGAGCGAGTACTACCCGGATGAATCCGATGTTTTTGTCTGCACAATGAACAACTGCGGAGAATACGATGTTAATTGCCTTCCGCTGCACCGAATGGATCACCCGGAAGCGGAAAAGCTTTACGGTGCGGCAACCGTCGTTCTTGTTCCCCCCTGCGGGCTTTTGCAGCGTACACGCCACGGCATTGACGGGCTGCTTGAAGTTATGCATCGGCTCCGCGCTCCCGGCGGCTGCCCGTGGGATGCGGAGCAAACCCACGAAAGCCTGCGCTCCTCGCTGCTGGAAGAAACATACGAGGTGCTTGATGCGCTCGACAGCAACGATATGACTGCGCTTGAAGAGGAACTCGGCGACCTGCTGCTGCAAATCGTTTTCCATTCCGTTATCGAAGAAGAATGCAGCGACTTCACCCTGCGTGATGTCACAACGGGAATCACCAACAAGCTCATTTATCGCCATCCGCATGTGTTCGGCAGCGTTCATGTTGACGGCACGAATGACGTGCTTGCAAATTGGGAAAAGCTCAAGCAGAAAGAGAAGCACCAGCAAACCGTGGCCGACACTCTGCGCGCAGTTCCCAAAGCATTCCCCGCACTGATGCGCAGCTGCAAAATTCAAAAGCGCGCCGCCCGAGTCGGGTTCGATTGGGACACCGCTGCCGACACCCTGCCGAAAGTCCACGAAGAGGCGGACGAAGTTCTTGATGCACTCAAAAAGGGCGATGCTCCGGCAATTGCGGAAGAAATCGGCGATCTGCTCTTTGCCTGTGTAAATGCGGCCCGCAAAGCCGGTGTCGATCCGGAGCTTGCACTTGCCGCAGCAACGCAAAAATTCACGAACAGATTCATCAAAATGGAAGAACTCATCCTGTCCGAAGGCGGTTGTCTTTCGGATATGACTCTTGAGCAAATGGATTCATATTGGGATAGGATAAAAAAGTGAATTAAATTGCGATATTTGCTTAAAATATACCAAAAAGCTATTGTGTTTTCGGCGCGAGACTGATAAAATACTGAATGTTGCTTAAGGGTTCGGGTTTTCCGCCCGAACAAAGCATAACAGGGTTCTGCACCATGTTGTGCACAATAGCGTAATTTTTAGTTTATTCTATAAACGGAGGAACATACAATGAATAAGGCTCAGCTTATCAGCACTCTTGCGAGCACGACCAACCTTACCAGGAGGGATGCAGACGTTGCAGTCAATTCCATCTTCAATCTCATCATCGAACAGCTCAGGCAGGGCGACAAAGTTCAGATCGTCGGCTTTGGCTGCTTTGAAGTTCGCGAACGTCCCGCACGCAAGGGCCGCAACCCCATGACCGGTGAGGCTATCGATATCGATGCCACCCGTTCCGTTGCTTTCAAGCCCGGCAAGTCCATTAAAGACGCTATGGACAACAAATAATTTTTGCTTATAAACCAAACTTTCCGGCCGCACTGTATGTCATATAGCGCGGCTTTTAATTTATTTATTCGAAAAGGCTTGATTTCTGCCGTTTTCGTGGTAAAATACTGTTGAGGCAGCTGAGCTGCCTCGGAATCAAATATTTTTCGGAGGTAATACCCATGGCTTATCGTATCACTGAAGCTTGCATCGCATGCGGCGCATGTGCAGCAGACTGCCCCGTCGGCGCAATTTCCGAGGGTGACGGCAAATACGAAATCAATCCCGACGCTTGCATCGAGTGCGGCCTTTGCGCAAGCACATGTCCCGTCGGTGCTCCCACCAACGACTGATTCAGTCACAGCGCAGGTTTAATATCGCATTGAAAACTCGGTTTTCATCCAATGCTTTTTAACACCTGCTCGTGAAAATCTCCACAAATTTATTTAATCCGAAAGAGGGCGCGGTAAACCGCGCCCTCTTTCGGGTTTTTCGAATACACTTCTCCGCGGGGTTCCGCCGAAAAGTTCAAATTCAGTCAAAGACCACCTGCTTCACGGCTGTCTTTGCCGAAGAACAGTTTGTTTAATATATTTCAAACAAAAAAACAGCTCGCACGGTGCGGTTTGCAGCCGGGCGAGCGTTCTCTTTACTTTGGTTTACTGATTAATTTGTTTTTTTGTTTTTCCTGCTTCCGAATTCACGTTCAAACAGTTTTTTGATTCCGCATGCAAAGCAAAGCACATAACCCAGCACCGAACCCACAACATCCTCCAGTATCTGATACGGCAGTTTCATAACTGCATATTCGGGAGTTGAATAGATGAACGCTCTGCCGAGTGAGTAGCCGACAGTGTTTATAACAATGCCCAGAATGACGCCGATCACGGCACCCGCATTCAATTTGCTTCCGCGGAAAAGTTTGCGGGCGCAAAGCGAAACAACGATGGCCTGAATGCCGTGTGTCACAAGGGAAACAAACATCGGCGCAGGGTAAAAAAGCAGATCCCCGATGAACGCGCCTATGCCGCCGACGATGAACGCGCAAAGCGGATTCAGCAATATCGATGCAATGGTTATTATCGCGTTGTTAAGATAAATATGCCCGCCCGGAACCGGCACGCTGAGCATTGAGGAGCTCATGATAATGTTCATCGCAAGGAACATTGCCGTCACGGTGAGGGTTCTTGTTGAAAACTTTTTTTCATTCGTTTTAATTTCCATAATGCCGCCTTTCTGTTTCGCACGGGCATCCGCCCGAGGCTGAAGCTTTCTGTCGTCCCTTACGGGACTTGACTTTTGACGAAGGTTATTATACACTTAAACTGATACTGTCGCTATCGTCAGTTAAGGAATATTTGATAAGGTCAGTTTGAAATGAAATACAGAATCGACAAGGCTTCAAAAACACCCGCATACGAGCAGCTCTACCGTTTGCTCCGAGCGGATATTGCCGAAGGCGTGCTTCCCCCGCGATATAAGCTGCCGTCCAAACGTTTTCTGGCGGCGGAGCTTGAAATTGCGGTTATCACCGTTGAACATGCCTATGAATTGCTCTGCGATGAGGGTTATGCCGTTTCGCGCCCCCGCAGCGGCTACTATGTTGCATACGGAGCGGAAGGACTCACCGCCGGTGCGCCCCGCGCAACACAGGCACAGATGAGCGCGCACAATATCGGTGCGGATGAGGATTTCCCTTTTTCCGTGCTTGCAAAAACCATGCGCCGCGTTCTTTCGCGCTGCGACAGGGGCATTCTTGTAAAATCCCCGAACAGGGGCACGGACGAGCTTCGCCGTGCAATTGCGGACTATCTTTTGCGGAGCCGCGGCATTTCCGCTGCAGCGGAGCGCATTGTCATAGGTTCCGGTGCGGAATACCTTTACGGCCTGATAGCGCAGCTTTTTGAACGCGGTTCCTCCTTTGCGGTCGAAAATCCGTGTTACGAAAAAATACCTCGTGTTTATGAAGCAAACGGGATCGCCTGCATTCCGCTCAAAATGGGTTCGGACGGAATTTCTTCCTCCGCCCTTTCGGAATGCAGAGCGTCGGCGCTGCATGTCACCCCCTTTCACAGTTACCCGAGCGGCATAACCGCGGCCGCCGCAAAACGCGCCGAATACATTGACTGGGCAAGGCGCGGCGGTGCATTTATAGTTGAGGACGACTATGCTTCCGAATTTGCCGTTGCAGGCAGGCAGATCGACACCATGTTTTCGCTTGCTCCGGACATTGTTGTGTATGTCAACACGTTCACAAAAACCATCGCGCCCGCTATGCGAATGGGTTATATGCTGCTTCCCGAAAGTCTCGATACATTGTTTTCCAAAAAGCTCGATTTCTACTCCTGCACCGTGCCCGTGTTTGAACAGTATGTGCTTGCGGAGTTCATAAATAACGGCGACCTTGAACGCAGCATCAACCGCAGGCGGCGCCGGCTCCGGCGGGACAGGCAGCTTTTTTCGACAGAAGACCGACCCGATTAAACCCGCTCGCCAACAGATATATCTCGGTTCATATATTCTATTTTGAGCATATTCCTGTTGCATTTTCGTCAATTTCTGCGTATAATTTTGTTGCTGTTTTGTTTCGAACGAAACAGAGCAAGCAAATATCCGGAGGGTACATTCCAAATGAAAAAACTTCTCGCAATCGTTCTTGCGGCAGTTATGGCGTTCGGCGTTTTCGCGTTCACCGGCTGTTCCGACAAAACGGGCAAATCAGATTTCAAAGTCGGTGCAATTCTCATCGGCGACGAAAACGAAGGCTACACCTACGCACACATTCAGGGCATTGAGGCCGCAAAAAAAGCCTGCAACCTCAGCGATGATCAGATCATCTACAAATACAACGTCACCGAGGACGAAAAGTGCTATGAAGCAGCAGTCGACCTCGCGGAACAGGGCTGCAAGCTCATCATCGCGAACTCCTTCGGTCATGAGGATCACCTCATCCGCGCCGCAAAAGAGTATCCCGACGTTGTTTTCTGCCACGCAACCGGTCAAAAGGCTGCAAAGCATACCGAGCTTAACAACATTTTTAACTATTTCGACAGCATCTACGAAGCTCGCTATGTTTCCGGCATCGTTGCGGGCATGAAGCTCAAGGCGCTCATGGACGAAGGCAAAGTTACCGATCCCTACGTCGGCTACGTCGGCGCATACCCCTATGCAGAAGTTGTTTCCGGCTACACCGCATTCTTCCTCGGCATCCGTTCCATCGTTCCCGAGGCTCATATGGACGTTCAGTACACCAAAGAGTGGTTCGATCTCGTTAAAGAGAGCGAAGCTGCAAACGCCCTCATGGCACGCGGCTGCGTCATCATCGGTCAGCATGCTGACTCCACCGGCGCACCCTCCGCTGTTCAGGCAAAATACGAAGCGGGCGAAACCGTATTCAGCGTCGGCTACAACATTGACATGCTCAGCGTTGCTCCCGATGTTGCCCTCACCTCTCCCCAGAACAATTGGGGTGCATATTACACCTATGCTTTCGAGCAGGTCATGAACGGCAAAAAGCCCGAGCAGGATTGGTGCCACGGCTATTCCAACAACGCTGTTCAGATCTCCCCCCTCGGCAAGGCTTGCGCAGCCGGCACTCAGGAAGCTGTTGACGCCGCAATCGAAAAGATTAAGAGCGGTGAACTGAAGGTATTTGATTGCAGCACCTTCACCGTAAACGGCGAACATCTCACCAGCTACGACAAGAGCCACGGCTTTGAAGGCACTCAGCTTATCTGGGACGGTTACTTCCATGAGTCCGAAGTTATCTCCGCTCCCCTGTTCGATATCCGCATCGACGGCATCACCGAACTGTCCAAGTAATTTGCATTCGCAGTAAATCGCTTTAACGATAAATTGCGATAAAACAATTTTACACCAACCTGCCGCTCGGGCTTCATCGCTCGGGCGGCAGATTTTGTTTCCGC
>OHKL01000337.1_pt1 | contig 33698 bp, 37 predicted proteins | sample 1568721 | NCBI WGS metagenome assembly OHKL01 (sample SAMEA3879543, study PRJEB24766) | human gut metagenome | biome: human-associated habitat; feature: feces | place: USA | collected 1985/1987 | reverse complement strand
CCCATAATATTTTTTATGGGTATCCATGCCTGGATGCTGTCACGGTATGCACCGCTGTCACCTCCGGATCTCACATTTCCTCCAAAAATCATTTCTTTCAGATTCATACTCTGACCTCCCCACGAAAAAGAATGATCCTGCGCCTTCTTCGCCACCGCCACCAGCTTCCCAGCCACCGCGTCATGCTGTCGTCATTGATCCCGATGAGCCCAAACCCGCCAAGAGGAACAATGACCATCAGTGTTACAATGATCTTCGTCGTCAGCTTAAAAGGAAGAAACGCGATGCAGAGGTACAAAACCGGTATCGTCAGGATCGCCGCTTCTATGAGGTTGCGGAGTTCAAAGAGGCCCATGATACGGCCCGCATCAGTAAAGTTGGTGGGAATATGGTAGACTTCATAGTTCATCGCCGCTCACCTCTGTGGTTTCTAAAAGGCGTCCTTGGTACCGCCGCAGCGTTTGCTCAAGTCCGGCAAGGGACTCTTTTCGTGCGCCGGCAACCTCCGCCATCGCACGGCTAAGGGCTTCTTCGTTCTTTGCGGTACGCTTGGAGCTTCCCAGCTCCAACGCGCTCAGATATTGGTTGCTGAAGCTGCTGTGCCGTTCAAGCTCCAGCAGCGAAATACCATATTTCATGCGAATCGCGCGCAAACGCGTTATAGCAGCCATCACTTTTCCTCCAGATAGTTTATATAGGGGAGCTTCCCCCAGCCCTGCCAGCCGCGGCCGCCCACCTCGGTTTTGACGACGCCCTTCCGCGTCCCCATGGCTTCTATGGCGTAGCCGTCACCGATATAGATGCCCGCGTGTCCGATCTTCCAGAGCATAAGTCCGGGTACCTCCGGCATGGTGGATATGTCTCCATAATCCGTATTCCGCGACCCGGCGTTTTTGCACGCCTGATACATCTGATCCGCGCCATAGTCCGGCATTCCGTTCGTCGCATAGCCGATGGTCATGCTTTCCGTATCCAGCCAGCCATACCCCTTAATAAGACCGATACAGTCGGCTGTGCGGCGGCCGAGCCAGTGGCTTTCAATAAAGTCGGCATAGTTCCCTACACCGTCCGGATACTGCTGCTTTTTGTAGTCAAAAAGAGTGCGCGTCAGAACATTGCCATAGGTACCCCACACATAGCCCCAGTTGTTTTCCCATGCCTGTATCGCATAGGCGGCAAGGTCCAGATTATTCTTTGTGCCGGGATCAATGAAGCCGGATATGTCGATCGTGTTGTCGTGATCCGTGCCATACTGAACATCACCGGAATACGAGCCGTCGCCGCTGTAATCAGGGCGATGCGTCTCGAAGTATGTCCGGTACTTATTGATGGCATCGCTCTGCTCCAGAGTCTCATAGAGCGCACCCGCCCATTGCCGGGCGTCCTTGTCAAAGCCAAGTCCATCCATCAGGTCCTCGGGGTCAAGATGCTTAACCTCTACTCTCAAGGTCGTCACAACTCCGTCGCTGTCACCTTCTGCAAAGCCAAGCGACGGAGAATACGACAGGCTCGATCTGCAGAAATCCCGAACAAGGTCGGCACTCATGGCATTGAGGTCCTGTCGATAGGCCGCGGAGTTGATAGCGATGATCCATAGGAGATCCTTTTCCGTCATAGAGCTGGTCACCTCTATGCGATCAATGACCATCCCGCTTTCCTCGTACTCTGCAACGATGCCGGTCACAACGGAGTCGATCTGTGCTGCCTCAAAATCATCAAGGCTCATGTACACTCCGCCGATGGTCATGGCCTGCCCTGTCATCTGAACGACAGCGTCCGTGTTGGACGAGCCATACCCGAAAAAGATATTGGGAAGGACAGTAAAAACCACCATAGGAATTATAAGAAGCGCCGCAAGGACAGCGAGCAGTATTTTTAAGAGAAATGGAACGCTCTCTTTGACAGCTGCGGCAGCGGCGCCCTGCACACCGGCTGCCGCAGACGCCTGAAGGATGCGTCGAGCCGCCCTCGCAGCGTGGGCGAGGTCAGCTGCTTTTTGCAGTCCTGAGCGGGAATTTTCCTGTTCATTCATGTGTATTCCCCCGCTTTTTTCGGCTCGGCACCGTACTCTGCTCTCTTTTCGGCACGCCCTTGCCGCTCTTTGCAAAAGGCGGCGTTACCGGTCCGGATACCAGATCTGCCCTCGGCGTCGGAGCAGGGGCTTTTGCTGTCGGCCGAGACGTTTCCGATGCATGGCGGTTTCCCGCGTTTCCTGCGGGGCCGGGGCGCGGTATAGAAGCTGTCTCTCTCTGAATGGGCGCGTTGCTCCCGCCATCCGGACGCCGTTCCTGCCGGACCGATTCATGCTGCCCTGCTTGCGCGGATAGTACGGTGCCGGCTCGAAGAGTGTTCCTGCTGGGCCGTGGCTCTGTGTCCGAAGCCTGTCCGAACCGGACAGACGCTGTTCCTGCAGGGCCGGGCTGCTCTGCAACTGTGTGGACCGCCGTTTGCTGCGTGGAAGTCCTTTCCTGCACCGCCGTTGCGGACGCGGGCTGCCGCACAGGACGCTGGGAAAACCGCGTCTCCCCGCTCAGGGCTCGTTGGGGCTTCTGACCGCCGGCTGTAGATGCGGGCATATTTTTTGCATCACCATAAGGTTTTCCGTGCGGCATTCTGAGTGCCGCGGTATCGGTTCCCTGTATGGTATCCTTTTTTCTTTGTTCTGGCTCCTGAGCGGTTCCGGCAGCCGCTCTGCCCTGCAGCTCTCGCGTTTTACTCTGAGACATACGGGTAGGCTCCGGCGCCTCCGGCGTTCCTGCGCGACCGGGTCCGTCCGCACGGGTCATATTCGGCTGCACCGAATGCCGCACATCGCCCCCTGCCTTGGACGCTTCCCTTACCACATCCCGACCACTTTCGGTCTGCGGCGCCGCTTTTCCTACCGTATCGCGTATGCCGCTGGATGAAGTATAGCTTCCGTGCGGCATACGCTCCGGTACGCGGCGTGTCTCCGGCATAACAGAGCTTTTTCGTTCCGATGCTTTATTGAAGGAAGCCTGCTGGACCGCGGAGCCGCTTTGTGCCGCGGTGTATGCGCTGTGTTCCTGCGCAGCTGAATGTACGCTGCCCGCTTGAGCATCCCGGCTCTGCGCGGAAAAGTCCTGCCGGCCGGATGTCTGCCGCGCACTCTGCCATGCGCGCTGATAGAAGCCGCCCGCGGTGCTCTGCCCTCCGGACGGGCCTCCTGTGCGCGGGCCTCTGCCTCTCGGTGATGCACCATAGAAGCCGCCCCTGCCGCCGTTGCCTGCGGTTCGCCCGATGGTTCTGGTAATGCGTGAGGTCGCCGAGCGCACGATCATGTAGGTCAGCGCGCCGGGCAGCATCCTCCCGAGGGAGTCGCCTGTGATGGCTGGGTTCAGCCCGATGCGCGTAATAATGGCGTCTGCCTTTCTTGCGACCTTCACGATCGTTAGGAGCAGCACGATCCACGGCAGCACGTCAAGTCCGCTCGGCACTGTAGCGAGAACGGACAAAAGCATCTTGAAGAAGATAACATGGGTCGTCATCAGCACGCACATACTGCCAAACATACGGCACCAACCGCTGAAAATGTCAGAGGTGCTTTTACTGCCACCCATGGCAAACGCCAACGGCGCCGTCATCGTCAGCACGGCGAGGATGACATACCGCTCGGCGATCTCCAGCAGCAGCCGGAACACCTTAAACATAACGATAACGCCGAAGAGGATCACCAGCAGCCACGATGCAGCAAGGTGCCCGAAAACGCTTTCATCCACTAGTGTCACATGAACGGCAGTCGGAAGCTGCAGCAGGTCAATGATCTTTGCTGTGAGGCCCAATCCGATGCCGCAAATCTGCTGGCTCGCCAGCAGCAGAAAGGAAAAGACAAAGGTGCGGGTGAAAAGCAGCTTCGAGTCCTCCCCCTCAAAGCCAAGGCCGGACGCCATGCTTTTGAGCGCCTGAAAGACAAGGTTTCCGATCAGGAGCGCCCAGCCCACCGCCATGAGGACCTGCATAATATCGTCCATAACCGGAACATGGCTCTTGAGATATGCAAAGTCCATGCTCATAATGTCCAGCAATGCGGTCGAAAAATATTCCCAGCATTCCAGCACAAGCCCATAGGCCCACTCCAGAAAGCCTTGGAAAATCAGTTCAAGCAATGTTGGCACCTCCTTCGTGCCGGAGCGGCGCCCATATTACGGCGTCAGCGTTGCAAGGCCGCTGAACAGCGGCGCGACGTATGCAATGAAGGCGCCGATGCCGTTGATGATGGCCCATGCAATCCAGATGCGTTTGAGCCAGTCCCATGCCTGATCGACCTTGTGCTGATTGTTGGAAAGCTTGGCTCCGATAACGGCCACAGCGGACATCAACCCTGCCAGTAACGTGCTGATACTGACGATCTTGCCGTAAACATCTACAATGATCTTGTTCGCAACGGTCCACATATCGTCCACCGCAAAAGCCGGTGCGGTCATTGCGGCTGTGATCCATAAAAGGGCCATGGTCGTCACATATAATCGGTAGCATTTTTTTACCATAGAGAAAACTCCTTTTCGTGAGAAGCGGCCAGAGCTGCCGGAAAGCAGTCCTGCCTATCATTGTCCTTGCAATCGAATCTGCGATTTGATATAATTGCCGCGTTGTGAGGTGAGAAAATGGTTTTTACAAACGAAGAAGCCGCCATGATTGAAGGCGTTCTCAGCACCTATTTCACGGGTGCGAATACTGCGGAAAATGTACGCAGCGCATACTCCTGCGTATGGCAGCACCTTGCCGCCGATGCATTGGATGCAGAGGATTACCGGCGCATTTCCAATGCAGTTGATTTTGCAATTAAGAATCACTTCTGTGAAACCTGCAATCGAGAGAGTCAGCGCGTCCTGACCACAATTCTCATAAAGGCGACCTCCGCATTCTGATTGCTTGACAATTTACATGAAACAGGGCAGTGACAGGCACAAAGCCGCTCGCTGCCCCTCCTTTTTAATATCCGGTTTTCGGCAAGGTCGGTGTGCTGCACAGGCGCTGGATGATCGTCACCCAGCTTGCCTGTGCGGTCTGCCATGTTCCCTGATACTTGCCGCCAACATCCGCACGATTGACCATCCGGTAGCCACTGACAGCATTTGCATGAGCCATCACGCTCAGAGTGGGACTGACCACAGACTGGAAGCCGACCGGCACCTTCCCAAAGTCAAAATAGACATCGGTGATGACTTCGCCCGCCTGCATGGGGATCGCATTGAGCGCAAAGCTGTAGTTGTTACTGGTGAGCAAGTTAGAAGCCAACACCTGATAGCTTGCGTTGTAGTTGGTCTTATAGAGAATATGGTAGTTGAGCCGCGCGCTGTAGGTGCCGGTGGTAAGCGTCGTGACCCTCGCCGTGTCGTAGGGAACCTTGTCGTGCCAGAAGAAGGACTCCAGCGGCACATTGGAGGTGTTGGCAACCGTCAGATCATAGCGCATAGACTGACCCGCCATGACCTGCGCGTTGCCGCGTTTGGTGATAGAGAGGCCCAATTCGACCGGCTTATTATAAGCCGCGAGCTTGATGATCTGTCCCGCGTACCTAAGCGTCACATCAAAGGTTTCAGCCGAGAGCCGATAATAGGCCGGAGCAGATACCTCGCGGATAAGATAGCGTCCCAGCGGCAGGGGTTTGGATGCTGCAACGCCTCTGGCGTCGGTGGTGATATAGTCCACCACCTTGCCGCTACGTTCCCGTACAAGCTCATAGGTCGCTCCCTTGAGAGGCGTTCCGCTATTCTGCCCGGTAATTGGGCTGGAGGCTTCCGCGTATTTTGTGATTTGGATTTGCCCCGTGATGGGCGTGTTCTTCCATGTGACCTCCGTGATCTCGCCGCTGCGGACATAAACCGTCTTGCGCTGGGTATCAGGGATATAGCCCTCATTTTCGAGTTCACGCAGGTAGTAGCGTCCAGCCGTCAGGCCCTCGAAGCGGACACAGCCCTCATCATCGCTGCTTTCCTGCGCAATGGGATTATTGCCGCTATCATAGAGTAGGAAGGTCACACCGTAGATCCCGTCGCCAGTCGTGCTGTCGATCTTGTGGATCAAGATCCCGGACAGTGCTTTGTTCTTGACGGTCAAGGTCGTGGTTTTGCCATTCTTGACCTCAAAATAATGGGAAGTATCATCAAGATGGAACCCCTCTGCAGCCTCGATTTCAACGGCATAATACGTACCATCCTCCAGAGAACTGAACGCACGCCCGTTTTTGCCGGTCGTCACAGTATCCATCAGGGTGCCGTCTGCCTTGCGGATCTCGAAGGTGGTGTTGGGGATACGCTGCGAGGTCTTGTCCGCATTGACCTTGATGATCTCCACACCGCCGATGGGGACGTTATAATAGCGATAGGTAATCCACCGCTTTTATCCCAGTTGGACTGGGACAGTCAGGGTGGACTTTCCCCCGCTTCGCACCGTGCGTGCGACTTTCACCGCACACGGCGCTCCATCAATGCAAATTATTTGTTGCGTGTATGTGAAATAACCAGTTTGTCCCTATAACCGACAATTTTCTTTTGTGCTTTGACATCAAACTCACTAATGTCCTGATTCGGATTATTAACCGCGATGAAGCATTTCTTATGAAGCGAAATCAGATTGTTGACACGGTTCACCTTATCCAATGGGAGGTATGGATTTATCCGGTGTGCCCATGGCGTATTAGCGATTAACCAACCTCCACAGACCCGGCATCTGAGTTTATCACGGTTGAGAGCGTAAGCCCTGTTCATAATAAACTCGAAATTGTTGAACTTCCCCCATTTGCCATAGCTGATTGCCCGTGCCGACCTATCCGAATACATTTCATCCAGACGCGCCTGCATTTTCTTCTTTTTCGTACGTTCAAAATACAACTGCCGCCCAGTGTCGGTGTATGGTGTCTCAGCTTGGTTTTTAGGTGGAGTTCTTTCCCATCTGCAAAAGGTAAGCGCTGTAAAGCCTACATAGATGTCCCGGTATTTGATAGAGGGAATTTTCTGTTTGTATTGTTGGTGTACTCGAGGAAGGTTCCGGGTTTGATTTGCTGGAATCCATTTCCCGTTGTACTGTTTCAAGCGGCGCCTTGCCGCAAGTTGCAATTTTCTGCTGTGTTTTTGCATGGCAATATTTACCCATGTACAGCATTGATAATATTGGATAATCCCTCTTATCTGACTGTTGATGCGGTTTATTGCACCAACCATTTGCTCACGGCTGTAATTACCGGGAATCTTTTTGATGTCTTCCGCGATTTTGTCAGCTCTGCGCTTTAATCGCTCACGGTCTGGAATCGTTCTTGGGATGTAGCCTCTGCGGGATTTCCCCCGAACCATTTTGAACTCGTAGCCTAAGAATTTGATGTACTTCTTTCTGATGTCTGTTATCAGTGTTTTTTCTTGGGATAATGTCAATTTCATTTTTTCCTGAAGAAAGGATTGCAAGCGAGCTTTCCAGTCTTCCGCATGTGCTCGGGTGTCTGTTGCAATGATGAAGTCATCCGCGTATCTGACAAGGTATCCGGGAACAAGAGTGGTTTTCTTGCGCATGACCGCGTACCTGCTCTGGTCCTGTACATACTGATGTCTGGTTCGTTTATTTTCCCATTGCTTTGATACCCATTCATCCATAATATCTAAATAAACATTCGCGAGTAGTGGGCTGATTAGGCCGCCCTGCGGTGTTCCTTCTTCGTTTACGGCGCATTCTTCCATGACCCCGGCTTTTAACATGGCCTTGATAATCTGCAAGACCCGCCTATCCTTGATACCCATGTGGTACAACCGCTTTATGAGTATGCTGTGGTCGATACGGTCAAAGCATTTGCTGATGTCACCTTCGACAATCCAGTAATTTCCCGTGTTGTGCATTATAATGTCAACTCGTTCTAAGGCCATAGCCGCATCTCGCATGGGGCGGAATCCATAGGAATGTGCAAAGAATTGTGCTTCTAATATAGGTTCCAGCACTATCCTCATACATTCTTGTACGATTCTATCCCGTATTGCAGGAATGCCCAGAGGCCGCTTTTCTGATTTTCCCGGTTTGTCGATATATACTCTCCGTATCTGCTGGGGTTCAAAATACTTAAATGCACGTTGAATATCTGCTACAACCCACGGGAATGGTTTTTGAAGATAATCTTTGCGCATGGTTTTGGAATCTACACCAGGGGTTTCGCTTCCATGATTGCCTTTGATATTATGGATTGCTGTGATAATGGTTGACTCTGCTGACATAATCTCCAGAAGTCCTTTGAATGCCGGACGGCCGCCAGCCTCATAGACTTCTTTGCTGTGCTGATACAGTGCATCTTGAATTTCGCGTAATTGAGTTTCGGTTTTTGGGTAGTCGAATTGTTGTGCCATACGCACCGCCTCCTCTCTGGAATTGGTGTTTCTGGTTTTAGTCAGGTATGCCTACGGCTTCCTCGACTTTCTGTTCACATACAAATCTGCATTGACTATGCCCCTTCGCTCCACTCCCATTACAGGAGTTTCATCACTACTACGGGCTGCTGTCCCGCGGATTAACAGGTCATTTCCTACCTGTGCGGACAGAAGTGTCATTCTGTTTACATCTTGGGATGTGTCCGTCCACGGTTCCTTTGTTCCCTATGCCTTAGCTTTACATATCGGTTTTAGCCCGTCCCTTTGACCCGGCTGCCGTCTTTGGCCTGTGTGATATTCTGCCAAAGACATTCGACCTTTTTGGTTTTCTGCCGTTTTCCACTACTTCAGATTTCGACGGCGACAGCACTCCACATGGGAGCGGATGGCTGTATAATCATCCTACGCCTTTACGAGCCGTACATTCGGGACTTTTGTCGGTTGCAACAAGACATTCTGGACATGACCGATTTATAGCCTCCTGCGGGCATAGCCGTCTCAGACCATGCTACCGCTCTTTACCGAGCTTCGTACAGATTGCATGACACTACAAATCTGCACGTCGGAGATTCAGAGTTTTTGTTACCCGTCACACCGGGTCAGGCAGGTTCTGCCCCTGCCGAATCAAGCATAGAGTTCAGATTCTTCAGAATCTGCCTTGCTTTGTTGCGTGTTTCCACGCAGATTGTCAAGGAACAAAGCGCACAAAGTACAGCGTCTGCGTATCGTTGGGATCAACCACGACGGTCTGTGTGCGGCTGTTCTCGTCGATGGTGTAGCCAGGAATCGTCTCGACCTCCGTGACTACCACCGTGCCGGAAATACCGGAGATGGTGATCTTACCCTCCTTGTCCGTCCAGTACAGGCCGTTGGAGGAAAGCGTGCCGCCCGCAGCGTCCACATAAGAGCCGTCGGCATAGACGATCTTAAACTGGACGCCCTCCAGCGGTTTCTTTGTCACGGAATCCTGCTTGACTACAATGAGGTTGCCCTTGGGCTGATTACGAAATTCCACCGTCACGACCTCGCCAGACTTGACCTTGACGGTCTGCGGGGTTTCGTCGAGGATGTAGCCATCCTTGGCGCGAGTCTCCTTGATGATAAGCGTTGTGTCAGGGGCAACGTCGGTAATTGTGAAAGTGCCTGCGCTGTCCGTCACGAACTTGCCATTGGCATTACCGTTGAAATTGCCGTCCGAATCCGTAACAAGGAACTCAACATCGGAGATGGGCGCGTTTGTCACAGCGTCCACCTTTTTCACCAAAATGTCACCCTTGGGCTGGTTGCGGAACTCCACCGTCATCACAGAGTTGCGCTTGATTTTAATGCTCTGCGGCGTATCGTCGAGGATGTAGCCATCCTTAGCGCGTACTTCTTTTGCGATAACCGTCATGCCAGGGGCCAGCCCATCAATGCGGATGGTGCCTGCACCATCGGTCACGAATTTGCCGTTGGCATTGCCGGTCACGCTGCCGTCGGAATCTGTGACAAGGAATTCAACATCAGAAATGGGGGCACCGGTCACAGCGTCCTTTTTTACGATCAGGAGGGAGCCCATCTTATCATTGCCGAAGGTCACGGTAATAACATCCTGATCCTTACCGGAAAGATAAACGGTTTCCGCGGCGTCGGTGATAACGTACCCGTCCGGCGCTGAAATCTCTTCGCAAATGTAGGTTCCCGCCTTGAGGCCGGTCACAACGATGGTGCCATTGCTCGACGTGCGGTATTCACCAACCACCGTGCCTCCCGTACCAGAGGTGCCGCCGAGGTAGCGAATGCGGAACCATGCGCCCTCCAGCGGCTGGCCGCTCTCACTATCCACCTTGCGGATAATGATGGCGGAAAGAGGCGTATTTTCAAAGGTCAGGACCTTACTCTCGCCACCGGCGATAAAGCACTCCTGCGTGGCAGGCTCCTTGATGGAGTAGCCGTGCGGTGCCTCCATCTCCGTCACCTTGTACCAGCCGTCCTTGACTTTGGGAAGGATGATCTTGCCGCTCTCATCGGTGTAATAAACGCCGAGATCGTTCAGCTCTCCGCTGTCGGTGTGGTTGCTGGCATACCCGATCTGGAACTTCGCGCCCTTGACGGGATCGCCGGTCACGCTGTCCACCTTGCGGATCTCCAGCGTCGGCTTGAGTGCATTGAAGAAGGTTACGGTGGAGGTTTCACCTGCCTTGAGAACTACTTCCTGCGGGATGGGGCAGAGAATGACATGACTGGGGACATTGATCTCCGTCACCCGATAGGTGCCAACGGGAATAGAATCGAGGAAGATACGTCCGTGACTGTCGGTCGTGGCCGTGGTGGAGAAGCTACCGTCAATCTGTTCGATGCGGTAGGTCACGCCTTCGAGAGGCTCCCCATTGGCAATGTTCTTCTTGATGATCTCAAGGCCCGGCTTTTCGTAGTCCACAAAAGTGACTTCGCTCGTCTGACCGGGACGCAGCGCCACGGTCTGCTCGGTATTGCTCACGATATACGGCTCAGGAACGGACTCTTCTCTTACCACATAAACGCCGGCAGGAATGGTCGAGAGCGTCGCAGAGCCGTCCGTGCCGGTCGTAACGGACGTGGAGTAGTTACCTATGACCGACTTCACCGAGAACACCGTACCGGCGATCGGCTTACCGCTCATGGCGTCGCGCTTGACGATTTTCATATCGGGCAGCGCGTAGTTCTCGGCAGTCACGGTGTACTGCTTGTCTCCATCGGTCGTGTCCACATAGACGCTGATGGGCGTGGAGTCTGCACAGTATCCAGCGGGCGCTTCGGTTTCCACGAAGGACCACAGGCCCTCGGTGACGTCCTTTACCTCGATGATACCGCCGTTCTTGGTCACATCGCTGCCGACGATCTGACCGTCACGGTAGATGTTGAATTTTGCACCGTCCAGCCCGCGGGTCGTTCCGGCAGCTACCTTTTTCAAAGTAATGTCAGCATCACCCGCAGGAGGGCTATCCGGATCAGGCTTTGGAGCGTTGATAACGAGTTTTCGGGGAGCGTAATAGTTGAAAAACGATTGATTCCTGCGGTTGCTCGAAAGGGCAAACACAGCCCACTTTGCGCTATCGTCCTCAACAATGGTCGCAACTATGCTCTGCTCGGCATATGCTTCGATCTGACGCTGGAATGTCGCGTCCTCTTGTGCCTTTTGCGCGAGCATCCAGTCGATAAGGCTCAGATACATTTCGTAGGTATCGGCGTTGGCGTAGCCGCCCGCGTCACCGTCTCCGCCGGGCTCTCCCTTGTAGCTCTGATGGTCCCACACATAGGTTTGGACCGCCATAAAGAGCTGGCCTACATTGGATGCCTTGCTGTCGTTGATATAGGTCATGAGCCACTTGACATTGGCAAGCGTCGCGGCATCCATCTCACCAAGGCCGCTATTGGCAATGGCGGTTTTGAGCACGGTGTCGGCATCCGCATTGGTAGCCGAAGTGTAGGTATAAGAATCAAAGAATGACTGCGTGGCGTTGTGGTAACCGAGGCCGCTGTCGAGGCAGTAGAGCAGCCGTCCCGCCGCCATCGGTGGACGATAGCTGTACGGCGTGCCGTTTGCCAATAAGCGGGTAGACCAGTATGCCTGATTGGTTGTGATCGTGATGCCTTTACCTGTGCCGGTCGCAGCAAACGCCGATGTAGGCAACAAGCCGAGCAGCGTCAGGATCACCAGGAGCGTTGAAATAAGCCTTGTTTTAATCGTTTTCAATGTGATACCTCCTCAATTTTTGTATAAGAAAAGCAGGCCGAGATACTTGATATGCTCCCTCTATGAGAGACAGTGAAATAAAACACTGTTTCCATAGGGGGAGCATATCATCTCGGTCTACTTCGCTTGGCTATGAAGTTTTTATCAAAGTTTCCTACTCATATCTCTGCGGCTATAGATGATACGGCGCACTTCCATCGTGTCTCCAATCACCACATAGAAGATCGTGTAGTTTTTCACCTGAATGCGGTAATAAGGATATCTGCGCTCTTTTCCAGAATGATACGGCTCAAATGCTTCCGCACAGGAAAGACGCTCGCAAATCGCTGTTTCTACGGCAGCAACAAAATCCTCCGCCGCAACGGGGTTCTGAAGGCAAATGCAGAGATAGTCCACGATCTCATTGAGATCATCCTCAAAGAGCGGCAAAAAGCTCAGCTTATAGTGCTTTCCGTCCATGAATCCGTCCTCTTGCTCGCTTGAATACCTCATCTCCAGAATAGCGAAGATTCGAAGATTCCGCCGCCTGGTCGGCCTCGTCCAGCTTCAGCTCAATATCATCCGTCAGCGCCGAATACTGCTCGATACTCATGACCACCATGGAACCGTAGCCGTTCTTGGTCAGATAGACAGGTTCGCCTGTTCTCAGCACAGTTTCCTCGATTTCAGGGAATTTGTTTCGCAAATCGGAAACGGGTCTAATATTTATCATAGCAATTCCTCCATGTGTCCATTCCGCTTCTTATATCATTATATTATCAGAACTTTATCACGAAATCAACTGCTATTTTCTGGAGTGTCTGGTGTGTTACCCCTTTGCCGGCGTATCCACCCATGTGATATGGTATCCATCCCGGAGGAATAGCTGAACACAGTACCAGCACTCCATGCCATTGCCATCAATTCCTCGCGCAAGCCCCACACCGATCGAGGCATAGCTTGCATTGATCATATTCTCCGTGTGCCCTGCGGACTTTGACCATGAGTGCACAACGGTTTCCGCAAGCTCTCCCTTTTGCTGTTTCAGATATAGCAACGGGATTTGGTGGATGTTCTCCCCGATATACCGGCAGTCGGCAACTGTATTATACTTCCTCCCGTCCGGGCGGGTATGGGAGTAGACGCTGTTTGCCGCCATTTCGTCGGCGCGAACCTGTGCTGCCTGCATAAGCTTGTCATTGGTGGTCAGCGATGCGATACCTCTCTCGGTGCGGAGCACATTGGTACGCTCCACGATATCCTTCTTCATAGCGTCCACATCAACAGTGGAAGCGTTTGGTTCTGACTGTAAATCCGGCTCGACATCTTCGGTTCTAATGGGTGCCTCGCCGGTGTACGGTTGACCCGTTTCGATTTGTACCGTTCTGTCCTCGGCAGCCCAATAAACATTAAAGCCAACTGCCTCACCGATATCGCGGAGCTTGAAATAGTTGTGTCCGTTGATGGTGTACGCCTCGATCTCAACGGGAGCACCGTTGAGGAGAATGGGCGAGGTGCAGCGTTGTGCGAGAATGCCCTCTACCGCCTGTGCCGCAGGCGAACTAAGGGAAAAGCCTAACGCAAGCCCGATAAACAAATACAAAATCTTCTTCATTGTATCACGCTCCCTTCCGATAAAACGTGGTGGTCACGCTGGCAGTCATACGGCGAGTGTCGGGATCATAAATGCACCGCTCAAACTCGTAAATGCCGAGCTGCTCAGCCTGTTCAGCTACTCCTGCAGGAAGGTCAACGGTGATATCCATTTTTACTCTGATCTCATCGTCCTTCCTCTTCGGTCTGAATTGCTGTATCAATCTGATACTTCCTTTTTTGATTTTATTCTCCGGAGTGGTTTGAGCATAATACAGAAGTAATGGCTTGTCAAAGGTTTATTTTAAATGCTTACGCCGCTAAAAAAAGTTGCACAAAAATATCACGTTGCTCCGATTTCATCGGCTTACTTCCACGGCCTGAACGCACACTCTCTTGGAGGGCTGGTTGGCAAGACAGGTCGTGATGGTGATGCGGTTATCAGCGGTCGCCTGCAAATAGCTCCAGTCGGAATCCGAGATCGTCTTTACCAAAATGACCGCATAGGTTCGTGTTCCGTAGACCGTCGAATAGGTAATGGTATCGCCGATCTCCAGATTTTTGATGCTGCCAATATTGTATTTTGCGCCACGGTTATGACCGCAGATGCCGACGTTGCCGTCCCATCCGGAGGTGGAGCTATAGTGTCCCAGCCCCTTTGCCATACTGGCGTTGGTCTCACCCTCCCATACCTTCATATTGATATTCAGAGATGGGATCTTCAACGTGCCAATGCTGCCATCCTTGCGCTCCATACCGTCAACGCTGGTATAGGTCGGCACGCTCGGCTTAATCGAAGATATAGAGCCGAATGGGACATCATAGAACCCGCTGGAAAGTCCGTAATCGCCGGAAATGGAAGCTCCGGCATTTTGCTGTAAGCTGGGCAAACGCTCCTTCTCCATAATGCCGATCTGCGTCGTGCTGGACACGCCGTAGGACAATTCGGGGATCTGATAGCCCACAAGATTAGAGCCGCCATAGTTGTATGCAGCACCATACATAACCTCGTAAGAGGTGGAGGGATAGTATTCCGTGTTCTCCTCTGTCTCAATACTGTATTCCATGGCAAAGGCACTGACAGACAATGCAGCCATCGTCATGAGCGTCAATGCCAATCCGTTCAATCGCTTGAAATAACTCATTCCATGTCCTCCTCCGGAATGTTCTCATCCCCGTCACCAGCCTCGGTATGAGCAGCTCTGTGCCGGCGCACATACGATGCATATACGATGCCGAAAATCACGGCAGCTCCCATCGCGGCACCGACAATAAGTACAAGCCAGTTCGCCGCAAAGAAGCCGCCCACATTGGAAAGCAAGTGCGCGATACCGGCCTTTGTTCCTAGGTAAGTCAGCACATAGGTGATGCTCTCAACCCCCTCGTGCGTGACCTCGCCGGTATATTCCGCAGTTGTGACATAGCCGGTAGCCGCCTGATAGGTCGCCTTTGCAGAATAGGTGGCAACGGCCTGATAAGACGATGGCACCAATGCCTCACCAACAAGGTCGGTTCCCGTGACCTGCCATTCCACATTGGCAAGGTTCAAGGTGCGTCCGTTTTTTACGGTAGTAGACGGGACATAGGACATATCGTTGCGGTCAAGCTGCCCTATGGTCTTGACCTCGCTCACGGTATAGCTTTTCGGAACATAGCCGGACGCCTCGGTGTTGATGGTCGTGTGGTCAAGGGTGAGTGTACCTCTGAACACACCGTCGTCATATTCCACGGTTGGCTTTAACTGCTGCAAAATCAGGACAAGGTCATTTTTACCCGTTTCCACGGTGATGATCTCAGTGTGGGGTCTGGATTCCTCTACGGCATTTTCCGTTTTGACAATATTCGTAAAGGTGTAGAGATAGCCCTCCAGCTCAAAGGGCTGTTCAATCAGGCTCTGCGGGTCCTGATCTGCCGGGATCGTAAAGGTTTTGATAACTTGCTGGCTGCCATTCAGATTTTGTACCGTGGTGTCTGTCGGTACCTCCAATGCAAATGCAGAGGCCGACATGGATAGTGTCAGCAGTACACAGAGAATTGCTTTTTTCATGTTGTGGGAACCTCCTAAATTAAAATTTGATCGTGGTCTGCTACCTTTTCACGATGACGGGGAACGTGCGTGGTCGTCGCTTCATACTCCCTCCTCCCTGACCTTGTATTCTACGGCGCGCTCCGGGTGTTCCCGCAGCGCATCCAGTATTCTTAGTGACTGCTCTAATGCCTGCATCGTGTCCCGCTTCTGGCGTTTAATGAATGCATAAAGGAGCAAGCTGTCCCCATTAGGACAAGGGTAGAAAATAATGCGGATCAAAACCTTGCTTTTGACACGAAGCTCACAAAGCTTCCGATACCGCTCAAGGGAAAACCGTTTGAAGTGCGGCTCTTTCATTTCCGGCTTCTGCGGCAGAGACATCTGATACAGGTGCAGGAGAACCCGCTCCCGTAAGCGCGGTTCAAGTCCTTCTATGAAGTTGGAGACCTGTGAAAGTCTGCCCGGAGGCCGATAGACCCAAATTCCTTTCACGGCACCACCTCCCCAGAGCCATTCAAGTTTTTCAAATGCCGGATAAAATGGTCCGCAAAGACGCCTGCGATCTCAGGAGCTCCGCTGATCCACCAGATGGGATCGGGCAGTATCTGAGATAAGCGGTCATATTGCAGGCAGATCATCAAGAACCTTTGCCGCGGCTCCGCTTGGTCTGCCGCATCAAAAATCTGCTGCAATTCAGCTTGGACACCGGAATAGTCCTGACAGGCATCGCACAGGTCGTCAAACAGCAGGCCAGCGAAAGCATAGGCCAGCGCAGTCAAGGTCAACGTCTCGATACTGCCTGTCTTGGTAAGCAGCCCCATTCGCTTCATACGCTCCCCCACGCTGCCATCGAACGGATTATGGGCACGAGCCGAACCGCAGGTGCAAGTTGTTTCTTTCACATTGGTCACCCCCAGATCAAAGTGAAAGGCCCGGCACCTCACGGTGTCGAGCCTTTCAGCATTTCTTATCTTAATTTGTGTTTCCCCAATACGGAGGAAGGTCATTCATCCAGCATCAGCTGTCCATCAACGGCTTTTTGTTTCAGGCGTTCCATCTGTTCGCGCTCCAACTGCGCGATGCTCTTTTCAGGTGTCGGAAGATCCTCCGGCATAGTGCCGTCAATCTTTCGGATTGCCTCCCTTACTTCATTCCCGACAGCATAGTGAATAGCCGTCGCGGCTTTCGGTGTCGAAATCTGATCCTTGCGCAGCTTTTCCTCCGTCTGTGAAATGCGGAACAGGTTAGCGATCAGCTCTGTGCTTCCCATGTAATCAAGTATCTTTTGGCCGATGGCAAGTCCCTTTCTGCGGTGAATGTCGTCTACCGTCATTCCACCATACAAGCCCATATATCCGGCATTCTGAAAAATCGCGAACTCTTCTGCCGTGATAACACCAGCGCTTCGTGCGGTCTCGGCCAGTAGTTGATTCCATTGCTTAATGTCTCCGCGCACCACAAGTCTGCGGCTATCCTCATCCAGCTGATTAAATCGGTCTGCAACTTCCTGCCGGTAGGTTTGGATCGCAAAGTAGGTCTGACCAAGAGCGATCACCTCTTTGCGCGGATCACCATTCTGGACAATCAGATAACAAGCATAACGAGACAGTTCGTAGTCAGAGATTGTTTTTCTCGTTGCACCTGCCTCTACGATTTTCCTGACCTCAGGAAAATCGTCTGAGACGCTGCGACCGCTGTTCTCGCAGGCAATCATGGCACGCTTGATAACCTTATAGAAGTTTTCCCATTTTGCGTAGTCCAGCACCGGTGCAAGCTCTCTCGCTGTCCAGTATTCCGTTCCGTCCGGTCGAGTCCGTTTAATATCTTCAAAGCACTTATATTCTCTTGCAGATAATGTACTCATCGCACATAACCCCTTCAATGTTTTTTTCTATATCAAGACAGCCTGCTCAGTTGTGGCAGCGTCAGTCTTATAGCTCTTTCCATCTGATGACACTATTTTCAGTTGTACGATTTTTTCATACAACTGAGTTGCACCCTCAGCTTTCAGCTTACGCTTCAAATCGCTCCAATATCGCCGCTGGTTTTCACTCCCCGTCAGCACGTCGATCACATCGACAATAGAGAAATACCACTCCTCCTGTTCTTCATTCCAAGCCGTGCGAATCGGTTGATTCTCAAAAAGCTGTATCTTATCCTGTTCGCTCATAGCGTTATATCCTCTCTTTCTTTTCTGTGATTATACATCAGTTGACCCGCTGCCGCAAGAATTCCAAAAACAGCTCTTCAATTTCCTTGTCACTACCCAACTTCTCAAGGTAGGGGGCGAATTTTCTGCGGTCAAAGCTGATTTTCTTCGGCGGTGCAGCACGTCTCTGTGTCTCCCTTGCGCGTACCTGCCGCCATGCGGCGAAAATGTCCTGATGATTTGCAGATGGAGGTGGACAGGTATGGACGATGCTTTGCATAGTGGCCTTATTAAGCGTGTAGTCCTCAATAGAACACATCTCCACAAATGCCTGCTGCGTGGCTGCGTTATAGTCAGCGATCAGCTCGGCACAGGCAATCGGCAGCTTGCGCGGGTTGTTCTCCAGGATGTCGGCGAGAGGCGGGATCAACCCCGCCAGCTTGATGGCTTTACGGATCTCATACTCGGTCACACCGAAGAAATCGGCAACAAGTTTGCGGGCGTTGTACCTTTGGCGATTTTCGCCAAAGGTCTCATCGTCGATCACCTGCCCCAACTTTTGGCGATTCTCGCCAAAAGTTTCTTCATTGATTGTCGCTCCCAACTTTTGGCGATTCTCGCCAAAAGTTGCTGAGGTCTGTGCTGCGTTCCGCTGGCCGTGGCGATTGTTCTCCTCGAGCAAGGCCCGGTACGCCTTGCCACGCTCTATGATGGTAAGATCCTGCCGCCGCAGAAGGTTCGTGGCAACAGCAATGGAGACCGCTCTCGCATCATCGGCGTTCACGACTTCAGCAGGGATCGTTGTGTGTCCAGTCAGCCGCCACGCCTCAGTGCGGTTATGTCCTGCGAGGATCTCATAGTCCTCGCTTTCGGGAATGGGGCGCACAATGATTCTCTCATAGATACCCTGCTCTGCAAGCTGCTGTGAAAACGCCTTGAGCTTCTCCTGCGGATATGGGTGAAAACCAATATCCGCGGTGAAGAAAGGACGGAGCCTGTCCAGCGCCAGATCACAAAACTTTGAGGCGGACGATGCCAGCTTGCCTTGGAACAGCACCTCATAGGCTTCATCGCCTACTGTGACCTCCGCCGCCTGCTGCGTCGCGCTCATACGCCGTTTCAGCAGGTCATTCATATCGCGTTTAGCCAAGCTGAAGCACCTCCTGCGCGAGACTGCGGTAGGATTCCGCCGCCGGATTTCTCGGTGCATAATCGAGGATGCTCATGCCTGCCGCGGGGCACTCCGCGACCTTGATGGTCTGCTCGATGGGCCGCTCAAACACCCGAAGGCTGTCACCATACAGCTCTGCGACCGCGGCGCGGACGCTCTGGCAGAGCTGCGGCCGGGATTGATACATGGTAAGAAGAATGCCCGCAACCTCTAACTTTGAATTGAAGCGGCTCTGCACATTTTTGACCAGCTCCAGCACATCGGGGATGCCCTCGCTGGCAAGGAAGTGTGCCTGCACGGGAATGATGCAGTAATCCGCCGCAGCAAGCGCGTTGATGGTCAGCAGCTCATGCTTCAAGCCGCAATCAATGATGATATAATCATATTGTTCACGGAAAGCATCCAATAGCCTGTCCATCATCATTTCGCAGGGTGTCTCTGCCGCTTCCACCGTGTTGTACTGCGAAAGCTGCATGACCTGCAAACGGGCCGCGGCATCTGCCAAGCGCCTATTGGCGGGGATCAGATCAATGCCGGTTCCAGTATGTACCACGGTACGGGGAAGATAGAGCTCCAGATCCTCCGGCGAGTCGATTTGAACGAGCAGAAGCTTTGCCAACGTGTTCTTCTGTTCGCCGGGCGTGTAGCCCAAAGCCGAGGTAAGGTTCCCCTGCGGATCATTGTCGATCAGCAAGACCTTTCTGCCTTCTGCGGCAAGTGCAGCCCCAAGGTTCAATGCGGTCGTGGTCTTGCCAACGCCACCCTTAAAATTGGTTATCGCAATCGTGTTATCGTCCCTCATGTTTGGCTCTCCTTATCAGCTCTATGTGCGCAGCACTTTTCTTTTGAATGCAATGAAACGTCTTTGTTTTTATAAACTTCAACAGTGATTCCTTCGGAATGAAAAAACGGTTCGACGAACGTATAACAGTCAGTCCCTCATCTTTATACCACCTTCGTATGATACCTTCCGAATAGCCAACCAACTTCCGAACTTGATCTACCGTCAGCAAAGCGGGTTCGTTCACCCACAAATCAGCGGCACAAAAGCCCATTTCTTTCGCGATGCTCCGGTTGTATTTACACGGATAGGTTTGAATACAAGATTTCTTCCCAAAGCTGTATCTATCCGGATGTACAATTCTATCCCGCAAATAGAATTCCACATCTGACAGTCGGATCAGATAACGATTTGTTGTTCTCCCTGTGTCGATTGCAGGAACGGTGCCAGTGCGGATAAGCTTCAATGCCGTCGACTTCCGTATATGGGCCATTTTATAGAACTGCTCCTTACTGATGTAGGGAATGCCCTCTATATACTGTTCCCTCATATATGCATCCTCAGCTTCCGATCAGCATAGTCTGCACTCAGCACATATTCAATCACACTGCTTTTTGATATGTAGTAATAAGGCTTAATATAAATGCTTCTGACTTTCTTTTCATGGATTAGTTTTCGCGCAAAGGTGTCACCGATACCTCCAAGCATTTCGCGAAACTGGACCGTAGTCACAAGGTCCGGGTATACGCGAAAAAGCTTTTGATAATACCGCTTTCCTCTTTTTTTCATGTTGATTTTTTCTCCTGCAATTTAATAGTATTGTCATTGGCAAAAACCGCTAGTTGTATGGTTCGAGTTCTCTCGAGTTCTCTCCTTGTATTACCCGTGTTTTTGAGTTCTCCCGAGTTCTCTCCTAGTTCTCTCCTACCGGTTTTTTTATTTGCAATTTGTAATTCCTCAAAAATTGCAAATAAGCAGGAAATCCTTGTTTTGCAAGGGTTTCCTGCCACGGAATGATGCGGAAGAAAGTGCAAGAAATCGTGGATAGCAAGACTCAAAAAACTACACGTCTGTCAGCACTCTCAATCGGCGTAGCCCTTGCAATTATTCAGTTTTTGGTGTATCATAAAAACAGCTTTTCCCTGCAGTCTCTCCAAAGTTCTCTCCTACAAGAGAATTTTGCAAAACAAGCCGGTGTGATGGAATGGTAGACGTAGCGGATTCAAAATCCGCCGGGGGCGACTCCGTGTGGGTTCGAGTCCCACCACCGGCACCACTTGAAATGACTGGGTTTTTCCGTTTTGGAGGAACCCAGTCATTTCTCATTTTTACCCCAGTTCTCTCCTAAATTCTTCCCTTTTTTGCGTTCTTGCTCGGCTTTTCGCTGCAACATTTGCGCTGATATCCACATTCCCCTGCATTGCATCACCCGTAATTTTCTTTGCGGTTGAGTCCAGATGCGCATAGATATTTGCGGTCGTGCTATAGCTACTGTGGCCCAGCCATTCCTGAATGTCCTTCATCGAAACTCCACTCTTGAGCAGAAGGCTTGCACAGGTATGCCTCAGTTCATGAAAGGTAATCTCCCGCAGGCTGTTATTCCTCAGAAACAGCTTAAAATGCTGCGTCACATAGTTGGGTTTGAACGGCTGTCCAAGATCATTCACGTAAATATAGTCGCTCTCAAAATAGCAATTACCGCAAAGCTCCCGGCAGGCATCCTGATGTTCCCTCATCCGCAGCAGCAGCTCGCGGTACTGCGGAACTAACGGCAGCGTGCGGTAGCTTTTTTTGCTCTTTGCACGGTCCTTTGCAATGACGGTGCTCTTGCCGTCAATATTGACCTGCACGACCGTATGGCTGATGGTAATCGTATTCCCGTCAAAATCAATCGACTGCCAGCGGAGCCCCATGATCTCTTCGCGCCGAAGGCCGTAGAACGCTGCCATCAGAACCGGGAACTCTGCGCCATCACCCTTTATACACGCAAGCAATTTCTCGACCTCTGCCAGCGTATAAAATTTTCCGATATGCTCCGTCATTTTGGGACGCATACCGCGTTTCACAGGAGTCATCGGGATCTTGTCCATCCGGACGGCATCATTCAAAGCCTTGCTGATATTGGCATGATACTTGATGATCGTATTGTTGCTGATCCCCAATTCAACCGAACAGTAGGTGTAGAAGTCTTGGATGTCTCCGGCCCGCAGCCCGCCCAGCGTGACCTTTCGCCTGCGGAAAAAAGGCACTATGCGTTTTTCCACATTCGTCTTGTAGCCAGCATAGGTCGTCACATCTACAGACGTCTTTACCTGTCTGAGCCAATAGAGCATATAGTCCGCAAAAAGCATATTTGCATCTGCTGCAAGGCAATAATCACCAGACTGATATTTCTGACGTTCTGCGAGCAGCACCGCCTCCGCTTTGCGCTTATTCCCCTTTACCGGAAGTCCCGTTGAGATCCACTTCGATTTTCTTTTTCCCTCTGCATCAATGAAGTTAAGCACCACATAAAATAATCCTTTTTTCTCTTGCAGATGACCTGCTACCATTTTGTTTGCCTCCCTTTTCGTAGCAGCGGAATTTCTGCCAATGACAATGTCATTTTAGCATATCGAACCCGCAGGAACAATGACGCGCAAGACTTTATTTTGGGCGCCGTAAGCATTTAAATTTTCGGTTTCTCATGTAAGTACTCAATAACGCTGGCCTTTGGGATACGGAAGGCTTTTCCTATCTTGAAACAGCGTATGCTCCCATCATGCAGCAAGCGGTAAGCTGCTTTGTAACCAACGCCCCCCAGCATCTCTCTGAGCTGATCAATATTTACAATATCCGGATAATCCGCAAACGGTTTTTCTCTCATATCTACCCTTCCTTACCGCACAATTAATCGCGTAATTCCAAAAAGGGGCATTCTCCTTTTGGTTTCCGCGTTTTTGCCGCAAAAAAGGATGCTCTCCGATGCCGCAGCATCAGAGAGCATCCTTTATTTGCAGGATAATCATAGCACCATCCAGCAGGGACTTTCAAGGTCCTTTTCAGGGGACTTTGAAGGGAAAATACACGCACAAGCTCACAAGTGCTAAACGCATCTTCCTTGAAAATATAGTACAGCTGGCATACCTTTTTCGTCACTCACATTTAGCGCATCTTTTTAATGCACACTTCTACCCGATTGTCTTTTCTATACATAGCCAAATAATAGTTTCCTATATACATATTCTCTGCTATTGTTCTCTCTAAGCTCTGTACAGAAGTAGTCTCCCCTATTACCCAATACATCAGTTCAACAAGACTTTTCATAGATCCTCGATATTCTGAAATATTTGCAAATAATAAATAATTTTGAAGTATCATTTTTGAATCCACAGTTACATTCCTCTATAAATAGATTTTGCAGTCCTTGCTAATGTTACATAGCAAGGACTGCAAAATTGCACGAAATCATGCTCTTATTTATCTTTATTCTCTATTTGCCGCCTATACAAATGGGCAGCATGTCCCTTATCCATAAAGAAAGTGGATTCTATTCTTTTCGCTTGACTATGCGAAAGCGTTTCTTTCATCAATAAGCGCTGTACTATATAGTAAAGTGCTAGTTCTGCTGCAGGTGAAGTCGTGTCTTTTAATACTTTTTTCCCTTCATTGTAAAAGCTGGCAAATCGTTTGCTTTGCAATAACACAATTAGTTTCTCCAGCGCATATGTTTCGCTATCAAACTTGACTGTCTCTGCTGCCATGCCAGTTAAATACTCATACGTATTCTCACGGTAGGCATTACTGATTGTACCATAATACAATTCGAGCAAGAGCGACACCGAATTCCTCTGTAGATACCGCTTAGCATCATCCTCCGTACATATTTTTCTTGTGAACTCGTTCGTTTCCATTTGAAGGATCATCTGGATAAGTGCATCTTTTTGCCGCTCTGTCTCAATTGCCCAAGCATAAAAAATCTTATTTGGTAGTTCATAAATCGCCCGTATAACCGCTTGCTTTTGTGCTTTTTTTAGTCTATGCTCAAAATTCGGCAAGCATCGAGCAATTAACATAAGCAGCGAAATCGAACGTATTAATTGGTTTTCAAGTTTTTCGATCTCCTCTTCCTTGTAATCATAGATACTCACAACATCTACTTGCGAATTATCTATTTCTGCACGATCCTTCTCATCATCAATTTGTCGCTCCCTATCTGCCTCATATTTGGAAGGTGGTGTAAGTCGTTTAATTGGGCTCCGAACTTCCAAATGCTTAAGTTCAGGCATTCCAAACGAAAACTCTTTCCACTCCTCGGATACAGAGGTTGCAGCAGTCAAAATGGTATCAATTAAAGATGTTTCGTTGGCAAGGTATGTAATGAACATAAGTACTGTTGAGTTAATCCCAAAGCATGAATACTCCAAGCAGTACTGCACCGCTTCCCTATCCTTATTAGCACATATTTCACTTGCAATGAAGTATGCCAGATAATTGTTGTTGCAAAATTTATACGCCCCTCGCTCCTCGTACTTTGTTAGGATTCCCGCCTTAGTAACAGTTGCAATAAAGTTTACCGCATCAATTTTTGCTCCATACTCTTCACAGTAATCATCAATAACCGCGATAATATCCTTGTCCGATATTGGATACTTACGTTTTGTGTGGATATAGAATCCTATTTTACCCAAAACAAGCATTGCCTTGTCTACTGTGAGTGTTCCTGACATGTGTGGGCTCAAGGTACTTGTAATCGTTGACTCGAACACTTTACCGAAAATGTTACCATCGTTTTGAGCCGATTCCATTTGATAGTTTGCATAGTGTTCAATGAATTGTAGAATAATCTCAGGTGAAAGCGGTATATATCGTCTTTGCAGGTCAAGGGCATGGCATATCCTTTCCACCTGATCCCCTCGCTCTTTTTCAGAATGGTTTGAGTATTTTAAGGGGATTATCTTTTCAACCAGTTCCTTTCGCTTTGCGCGATAAAGAGGCAAAATTCTGTAGCATGAATACGAATCCTTTGCGATCGCCATTTTTATTCTTTCTTGAATATCCAGCTTCAGCAAATTGTTAGTAGTATAAATAACATATCCAAACTCGTCCTCTATACCTTCAAGGAAGCCATTAATATGCTGCGATTTTATAAGATGAATGTCATCAATCAAAATAATTTTATTATCCTTGTCCGCCTGTTCAAATTTAGCATAGTCAGCACCATCGGAACCATAAATGTACTCAAAAATGCTTTTGATAATCCGGCGTCTGTTCCCCGATGAAATATCCTCCACTTTGCACAACAGGACATATTTCCTCGGCAGGAAATATTGAAAAACCATTTTTAATAATGCGCTTTTTCCAGATGAATCCCCACCACTAATCTCTATTCTTCTATCTTCCTCAATTCTTTTGTAAAATTGCTCTAAGGTCTGAATTTCATTTTCCTTATCATCTTGGTCTACCGCTTCATGTCTCAATCCTGGGAAAACATAATAGTCCGATAATTTTTCCGAAATATGGATACTTCTATCTTCTATCAAAGCATCAATATGCTTCCTGTTCTGTCTTTTAGGGCAATCTGTAGAGTGTTTATATGCCAGATATCCCTCTTCGACTTGGCTGCGACAGTATATTTCGCTGTTTTTCTCCCATCTAAATTGGTACTGCGTAAATCTCTCCTGATCTGTGTCATATACGCAAGCAAAAAACTCACTATCTGACCAGTCCCCCATATTACAAAGGCTTCCTCCACAGAAAACACGGGCTGGTGCACCCCCATTATATGCAATTTCCTGTGTTGCAGAGTAATGCTCATGTCCGCAAAAAATCATCGTGTTCTTTTCAAGGAGAGCCTTTTCAGCCTCTCGTTTGCATCCATCATAAAGCCATTGGTGGGAATGGTGCATTAGCGCAATTGCCATCATCGCCCCAGTTGGAGAAGAAATTTTCGAGATGGTCTCAGGCGGCATATAGTGTAAGCCCTGATCATTTTCGTGTAGCAAAGAGAAAAAGGATGTATTCAAAAGGTTAATCTCCACCGTGAAACCATCAATATCAATCACTTTCCTACAGAACATTCTTTCCATCTGACCGAAGGTTCCCGATTGTTGGGCAAAGTCATAAAACGCTTTTCTCGCCGCCACCTCTTTGTTGAAGTCAATCTTCGTTTTCTTTGCTGGCTTAAGCCATCCCTCATAATGTCCCCTATCATCTGCCGTCGAGAGTTCAGCATAGTCAATATCGTGATTTCCCGGGACAAAAAAGACATCAACGAATACTTCTGGTAGTACTTTCTCCTTCAAGCCCGCTATCAATAACGCTTTGAACTCAACAAACGCACTATATTCAGGCTTTTTCCCACTGTATACAATATCCCCAGTAACAAGAACAATTATCTTATTAACCGACCCTATGCATCGTGGCATAAGAGCCTTCGATATCTCGTCTACAGCTGTCTTATTTATATCTGCGGAATTGCGAAAGTGAAGATCGCTCAAATGCAAAAACAGTATTTTCATCGTATTGCTCCTTTATATCTTCCCGTATACTATTACTTACTGCAATTAACAATTTTTGTTATTTTATCACTTATGAGTACAGATTTCAATTTTACATTTAATTTATCTAAGCGTTATAAACGCTGTTAAAGCGCAATGCAATAAGCCGTCATGTAATTTAGCAAGCAGAAATATCCCCTTCCTGAAATATTGCCGTATTTTGCAGATAATAACATTATAGCACCACTATCGACTGCTTCGCACTATACAATTCGCCTCTCGTTAATAGCCCTTTTCAGCAGTAGTTTGCCTTCTCCGAACCTACTCATGTGCATTTTTCATGTCTCTTTTATCGTGTCTCACAGCGCGCAGCGCCCTCCGGCGCGAAAACGCCGGAGGGCACCTTTTGCTTCTGCTAATTATCCCGCCAGATGGTTGACAATCGTAGACGCAGCCTCCACGATATTACAGGAGCTTACCGGAAAACTCATACATTTCTGCAAGGCGGTCAATTCCAGCATCACGGAGCCGGCGAAGAGGCTTTGGCGTAAGCCCCATCTTCTGTGAGATCGCGTCCCATGACTCCTGCTCAAAATAATAGAGCCGGATCACCTCCGCCTGTCTCTGATCGAGCAGCGAGATGTAATACCGCAGCCGCTCGGTCTCACGCTCCAATGGAACCAACAGGCTATGATAATCCTTAAACACTTCACGGTTTTTCCGAAAAGCCTCGTTCCGATAGTTCATTGCAATGTATAGCGTCTTATCGGATACCTCACCAACGGAATGGCGTTCGCCGTTTCCCTTCTTAAAGGCCATCGCCTCCAGCATTTCCGTCGCGGATATCTGCGATGGGTGCGCCAGTTCATAGTTGAGCTGCGCAATCTTCCGCATATTGTCCGGGTAGGTCTTTAACAAGTCCAGGACCTTCATTCTGATGTCTTCACGCATTGTAGTTCCTCCTAAATATCTATTTTTTGTTTCGACAATTCAGAATGAACAACGGAGGTCCCCGGCAGCGAACGCAAGTTGATAGTCTATTCAGTGCAGAAAAGCGCGCAGGCTGTCGTTACCGACTGTCTGCGCGTTTCTTAAATAATAGTCTTACCCTACTCTGTTTGAAATCGGTTACCGGATCGCAGTTTTGATAGCCGTTGTATATGGCTTTTCATCGTACCCCGTGCTATCGCTGGCATAGCAATACGCTATGGCGTAATACTTATATCCAGGTGTTCCATTGTAGGTAATAATATCCTTGTAATAGTACAAGCCAGAACTCATCATAATAGGATAGTCCTCATAAAAATAGCTCTTTTTTAAGTAAAAATCTTCACCGTTTTTCGATTCATACAAATGAAGCCTTGTTACCCCCACCTTCGTCATATCTCTCAGTGCGTTTACATCCGCGGTAAATACAATTTTTCCACCGCTTTGTGGTGTCAAATAGACACCATATGCGTCCAGATAATCGCTTGACCGTGCTGAGGCAATTACACTGCATTGCAAAATAAGCATTATGCTCACAAGGCAAATCAAAGAAATTTTCTTCAGTTTCATGTTAACCCTCTACATAAATTGATTTTATGATTTCCCTTGCTTCCTGCTCTGAAATATTTCCGCTTGCTCTGCACTCAAAGTCCCCATTAGCCCACAGGATTTTTGTTTCAGTCTTATCAGCAATTATATAATGCCGAGTATTTCCTGCAAGATAGCTATGCTCCATAGCTGAGTCCTTTTCAATAAGCTGTTGGTCCGCCCGCGACGTTTCTCTATACTGAAACTTCAAAGAATTGTCTTCCGATTTGTAAGTTACGTGAATGCTTACACCAGATGCCTCTCTATGCACGCTAACATTAGGGGGCTCATATCGTTCCGGCACCCAAGTCGGCATCAGCGGGTCAGTAATCTCCAGCGCATCTACCGCATCCTGAATGGTATCGTATTCTTTCGTCTCCCCGATTTCGATCGGGTAGTTACCCACCTCGGCATACGGCGTTTCGTTCTGTCCAAAATGAAATACTTCGCTCGTCCATCGCGCGATCGTGCCAAATACATCTATCCCGCACGCCTCCGCAACCAGCGAGCTTGTCACACACACAATGGCAATAGCAGCGGCGATTTTTGAAGCAGTCCGCTTGGTTTTCAAATGTCTCCGGTGGGTTGCGCGTGATTCCTTTATCAGCAGTCCGTGCTTATTGTGAAAATCTGTCAGTGCCGCTTCGGTATCGATCTCAAATGGCAGTGGGTCCTTCTCGTCCAGCGCATTCAGGTACGCGTCGATTATCTCGAGGTCCACATCGCCATTGGCCGCCGCTTCGGTCAGCTCCATCAGTTCATCAAGTAAAGCCTCGGTATCCGATTTCTCAAGATGCCTTGAAATTTGAGCGCTATCACGGCAGGCTCCACCACGCGAGCCGTTCTCACGACCTCTAAACATCTTTAACACTTTGGCACCCCCTTACTGGTAATGTGTCTATACCCCGGCAAAATGTTGCTGTCATCATAATTATTTTTCTTCCTGCCTGAGCTCCGCAAAATGCGCTTTAGCTCTCACCAGTCTTGCGCGGCAACTCACCTCTTTGAGTTGTAGCCGCTCCGCAATCTCAGCATACGGGAGTTCTTCCTCAAACCGCATCAGCAGTATCTCGCGTTCCCACGGCAGTAGCCCACTCGGAAGAGCATCTGCCAATCCTCTTTTCAGCCCATCCACGCCAAGCTCATTCTCCAATATGCTGCTCAACGGAATATTGTCATGTATCTTCAGCCTTTGGTAGTTGCATATCAGGTTTGACAGGACTTTTACCAAGTACGCATTCGGATTGCTGATATGTATGGTAGCGGACTTTTGCAAATAAACAACAAACGCTTCGTCTACCAGGTCCTCGGAATCGTGATAATTCTTAGTAGACCGATAGGCCAAGCGCAGCAGGTAATCATATCTATTGCGGTATAGGGCGTCGAAATCATTTTGGGCATAGTCTCCCATTATGAATCTCCCTCCTTCAGCGCATTATCCTCGTCAGTATCTTCCATATCGTCAAAAGAATACTCCAATATCTCCGGCACGTCAAGGAATTCCACGATTGTCATATTGAGCGCCGAAGAGATACGAAATATCGTCCCAAGATTCGGAGTCTTCGATTTTCCTCGCAGAATGCTGTTGACCGTCGAGTAGGGCAGTCCGCTTATATCCGCAAGCTTATTTACCGAAAGCTTTCTGGCCTTTCGCAGTTGGTTGATACGGTCTGCGATCAAATTCGTCAGCGTAATACGAACTCCCTCCTCCCACTCAATATTAGCAGGTTCATTCTAACAACAGAAACCCCCGCACTTAGCGATAAAACGCCAATTTTTGAAAATTTTAGCGTTATTTCGCTAATAGGTGCCTCCTGCCGATGGCTCTATTATGGCTCCTCCGCTGACAAATATGAAAAGCCGCTCCTCTGTTGCCTGATGGCGCAACAAGGATGCGGCTCTTTGCTATATTTGATATGTATATCTGTTCTCTGGCGACTCGACCAAATTCAAAAATATACTCTTTTTGAAACTTTTCTCGACACTTGGCACACATACATTTTGGAGTCTACTGCTTTGGACCACGATTATGCACGGGTGACAGCGTCAGTTTCTCCCACGTATATGTTCACATATGCAGTTCACTCAATCTTATCAAGGAAGGAGGACAGTTCTCATGGCTGCCTTTGCTTGGTATTACGGAGCTGAACATTCTGTTTATTATTGGACAGAATCCTACACTATGAGCGCCACACAATTTGCTATTGCGGTCTCAGAAAGAATTGGACGTACAATAACCGCGTCAGATGTTGCCTAGGCTCTTCGTCAAAAGGACGTGGACGCTATGATTCGTCGTGCGTCACAAGCAATTTATATTTCCTAATTTGCAGATCTCCACGCCATGATTGTCGCGAAACCGGATAGTCGGCAAAAGGGGCAAACTGAGAGTGTCGACAAATATCGGTTTGACATCAACCGCGTTGAGAAGCAGTTTGTCGCCCAATGGTTGAATCGCACGCTATCATTGCGGTTAGTCTCATCAAATTCACAAAGAAACGCTGCATCCTGAAAAGCAGGACGCAGCATTTCTTTCGCGCATATAAAACCTATCCGGACATAGGCACACATGAGACGGAAAGAAGCCCAGCCGGATGCCGGGCTTCTTTCCAGAATTATTGTAATACTGTAGAACACTGGCCGTGCATCCGCACCAGCAGCGTGATTGAACGGCCAAACCGTGATACCCGCTGCAGGATTCACGTGGTGAGAACATTTCCGAATGGGAACTCCGCCCTGACATTGCCCCGCGCTATGCCCCACCACGTTGCTGACATCCATTCGAGTAACAGCAAGCACATAAATATAAAGCCCTTGGTGACAAGCACTTTACACATACGGATTTTACACCTGCTTGGTGAGAGATGCCCCTATCAATATGCCAGGAATGATAAATAGGCCCGTGCTTTTTGAAATCCATACCATAGAATTTACACTATTCCCTGTAAAGTAAAATATGAGCATTCCACAATACAAGGCTACAGTAGCACTACCAATCCACAGGCAAATATTTGCTACTTTATAGTTAACCTGAACGCGGAAAAGAGATGAGGCTCCAATAATTCCAATACAGAGCCAAAACGCCGGCCTGCTCCCCCAAATATGTATGAGTTCCCAATAGGTAATTTGGTACGCCTGCGAGTGCAGGGGCCAAAGCACAAAATGAACATACATTCCCAGTCCAATTGATAGCAAAATAATAAGTCCGCATAGCCAACGGGCTACATCTCTCTTCATCGTATGTTCCCCTTCTTTATTTCTTGAACTCCAAGTCATTTACATTACATTATTAAAAAGATTATTAGTTATAGTGAATGACCATCTTCTGGACGTTCCCATTAAGTAATTTACAGTCATAGTTGCCCCCATAGTTCCGTTCGAAACGGATGCTACATAATTTGTAAAACCAGTACTGATATTAAAATAGTTGCTAACAGAAGCATCCATGACGCTCTGCGTAGTAGGGCGGGGGTATGCTCCAGAGCATCCATAGGATAGTGTTGCAGAATCAACTGATACGCTTGGATCAGAAATTTCCCAGTATCCGGACACACGAGTTAAAAGGTACTCTGTCGGCGTATTTTTATGAGTGTAGTGAATAGTCAAATAGACAGTTGATGCGAGAGCACCGTCATGATCGCTTTCGGTCAGTGAGCTATTCGCTTGCGGTGATATCGGTAAATCATATCGATAAGTTGCGCTACTAACATTGTTAGCAACTTGGCTCATCGGAGCTACTGATACGAGCTTTCCTACAATTGAATATTCTCTACCATCATCACCTCTCAGAATTCCTGTCATCTCAGGTGCACTTTTTGTGCTTGCACCAATGTTCTCTATAGCAAATGCCTGTACGCACATCAATAAGCACATTGCAACTGCGAGAATTAAGCTGATTGCTTTTTTCATTTTGGAACTCCTTTCGTTAATAGACAGTATTGTTAGTCTTCAGCGCTTTGATACGTTCATGAATGCTGCATCGGCATCACCTTCCTTCGTTACCATTTCTTGTAATCTTTTCTTCTACAATTTATTACGACAAGCCCCCTGCCACTTTGGACAGCTTCTCCAAATAATTTTATACGACCTTCAACTAAAGTAATGATTCAGTGCATAAAGCGCAGCATCTGCAAATATAGACTTAACTCCAAAACCATGTTTGTAAAATCAATTTTGAAGATAGCAAATTATATATGACCTCAAATCTATACCGATGTCCATCTACTCCTGTTCCCGTAAATTGCCTTCCCTCTTTCGTATTTTTTGCACCATTCTATCCTTCTCATTTTAGCTAAAATGCTGTTTCTAAAAATTTTTCCAGATAATGCAACATTTTTCGACCCCCAGCACATATAACGATTAGAGAGATATACGTCCCAATCTATGCGCCGGATGATTTTTCACTAATCGCTAAGCCGTCGTTTTCACGATATTCCTTATATCACAGCTATGCCGCAAGCGCAAACATCTGTCATCAGGCGGTGAATAAACGAGGTGTTGTAAAATGAAATTCGCAAAACCAGCAGTCCCTTTGATACAAAAGTCTATAGTCCCTTCGCCTAAGCAAATAGGTATTCCCACACAAGCCGCAAGCGACATATACACCGAGACAAGCAAAAAAATACAGGAGGGCTTAGAAAAGGATACCGCGTCTACCGGAACACCCATGGAAGCTCTGAAAGGGGGCGCAAAACTCATGGCATCGCTATCCAATATTGGCGGCGGTTCAGTTGAAACGGGAGGTGGTGGAGTGCATGACGGCTTCAACACAATTATGCTGAATAAAATGGCGGAAAGCGTATTGAGAAACGAAATAGCACAGCACCGCGCCTTAGGTGATCATAGCAAGTATGAAGAGTAGTTTCAGCGCAGTACACCATAGACGCATTCTCTACATTTAATTTTAGAAGGGACCATTATGCCAAATAATAAAAGCAGAAAGATAATTGATGATACAGGCGGTTGCTATTTTTCAGGCATGAGTTCAATCGCATCCTTTACTTTATTTACAGGAGATTGCCATGAAAATCAAAAGTATAACAATCAAGAACTTTCGCAGCTATGCTGCTGAAACCACTATTCATTTTGACGACTTCACAGCATTTGTTGGAAGAAATGACATCGGAAAGTCTACCGTCTTGGAAGCATTAGATATATTTTTTTACGACGGAAAGGGCCTTGTCAAGCTCGATAAGAATGATGTGAATGTTAGTGAGCGCGCTGGAGATAAGACAGATATCTCCATCAGTGTCTGCTTCTGCAATCTTCCTGCAACAATCATTATCGACGCGACAAATGAAACCACTCTTCAAGATGAACACCTACTCAACAAGGACGGATTACTAGAAATCACCAAAAGATTTCCCAATGGTGGTAGTCCGAAGATCTCCATCTGCGCTATGCATCCAACGAATCCCGATTGCTGTGATCTTCTTTCCAAAAAAGATAGCGACCTGAAAAAGCTAATTAAAGCTAAGTCTATCCCTTGTGATGACTATGCGCGGAATGCCTCTATGCGTACTGCTATTTGGCAGTATTACGCTGAGGATCTGCGCATAGAGCCAGTTGAAATTGATGTAACAAAAGGCGACACCAAATCAATTTGGGACAAGCTCCAAAAGTCACTACCTCTGTATTCACTGTTTCAGTCTGATCGAAAAAATAGCGACACAGACAGCGAGGTTCAAGACCCTCTCCGCGAAGCTGTGAAAGAAATTCTTTGCGATGAGGCGCTTCGGAGCACACTTGACGAAGTCGCCGCTACAGTAGAAACAAAACTTCAAGATGTTGCCTCTCGCACATTGGAAAAGTTACGGGAAATGAATCCCGATGTTGCCAACACCCTTTCACCCATTATTCCTTCTGCA
>OHKL01000333.1_pt1 | contig 33879 bp, 30 predicted proteins | sample 1568721 | NCBI WGS metagenome assembly OHKL01 (sample SAMEA3879543, study PRJEB24766) | human gut metagenome | biome: human-associated habitat; feature: feces | place: USA | collected 1985/1987 | reverse complement strand
TGGGTGGCACTCATTTTTTGCAAACCGGTTATTTGTTACTTAACAGGAATGCTCCTTTAATGAAAATGATGTGTTAGATACTTTGGTAAATGCTTTTGAATCTATAAGTATTGAGGACTGGACGGATACTACGGCAGACAGTTTTGTTAATGATATTTATTCCTCGATTAAAGTAATAAACGAGTACAAAGAGATAGATGGGAAAAAGCTTAATGAGTGTAAGGTAGCAATTACCATGCCAGGAGTTGTTGTTGAGAAGAGTTTTTCCGCTGACGACGTATCACCATTGGCCAAAACTGCTATGAATAACATGGAGGCTATTTTTGAGGAATACAATGACGCGTTAGTACCAGACGAGAAACTAGCTATTCTTGCGCAGTTAATTGGAAGAATAATTCAGTAAAAAGGATAGAAAACATGATCTATTTAGATAATGCCGCAACAACATTTCCCAAACCTTCCGAAGTTTTGGACTATGTTGATTGGATACAAAGAAATATTGCAGTAAATGTTGGAAGAGGGTCATACAAAGCAGCAAAAGAAGCAATGTCTATAGTTGAAGATGCAAAGACTCTGCTTGCAAGTTTTTTGCACACAAATAGTGCGCAGGATATAACGTTTGCTCCCTCTGCGACTATAGCGGCTAATCAAATAATCTTAGGACTGGGATGGGATGGTTGGAAAAATGTGTATGTGACACCATTCGAGCATAATGCGATAATGCGTCCGTTAGAAGGCGTTCGCGACAAATATGATATTAATGTTTTTGAAATACCGTTCGATCCTGTTTCTCAAGAGCTGGACGAAGAAGAAATGCTTCGGAAATTTAGTCTTAATCATCCAGATTATGTTTTCATAAATCATATAAGCAATGTGACTGGAACAATTCTTCCGGTTGATGAAATAAGTGCATCAGCTAAAAAGTACGGAGCTGTTGTCGTAGTGGATGGGTCACAGTCAGTTGGATTAGAAAAGATAGATTTAAGAGTACAGAAGATTGATTATTTAATTTTTGCTGGACACAAAAATCTATATGCTTCTTGGGGGATTGGTGGATTTGTTAGTAACTCAGATTACAATCTACACCCAGTATTAGCTGGCGGAACTGGTTCTGATTCTTTAAATCTATCAATGTCTGGATTTGAGTTGGGGAGTCCTAATATTATAGCAATTGCAAGTTTGAAGAAGTCTTTGGAATGGATCAACAAGATTGGGCTTAATACGATTAGCGACCATAAAAAACAACTCATGGATATTTTGATTGACGGTCTCAAAGGGTGCCCAACCAAAACATATCTACCGGCACAAATTGAAAAACATACATCCGTTGTTTCGTTTAATGTGGATGGTTATACACCATCAGAGGTTGGAATGATTTTGGATCAGGATTTTGATATTGCTGTAAGGACCGGGTATCATTGTGCTCCATTAGTTCACAAACTGATTGGAACAGAAGAAACGCAAGGAACAGTTAGAGCAAGCATTAGCTATTTTAATACTAAACAAGATGTCGAAAGCTTGGTAAAGGCTATAAGAGAGATTTAGGAGGTCTGTATGAACGAGTTTGTTGTATACCTTAATTCCACAAATAACATAGGTGGTAACTCAACAGGATCATTAGCTGAATCTCAGGTGAAGAGTCCTTTTTATGATTTTGTTAAGGTTGACCGAAAAATAGGTACTAGAATTGTAAAAGAAATAACTTCGGGAGTATACAAGACCTATATTCTTACAGGACATGCTGGAGATGGTAAAACCAGCATATTGGTTCAGGTACTCAAGGCTCTGGGTTTACTAGATGCAGGTGAAGGATTGGAAATCTCGAGAGACTATTCAAAACTGTACTATGTAAAGGATATGAGTGAAATTCCAGAGTCTAAGCAGGTTGAGTTGCTTGAGAAGGCTTTGGAAGCTCCACGCAATAACAAAACGGGTGTGTTGATCAGTAATACGGGACCGTTGCTTCGAGCCATTACAACTTTAGCTGAAGCTGAGGCGACCAAAATTGGGAAGGATTTTTCTACTGAAGACAGAATCAATCTTCAATCTACAATTCTTAATCAACTTGATAAGAATGAGGATAAGACTATCCCGATAGCAGGCTTTGAATTTGTGTTGGTTAATATTGCACGTGTTGATAACGTCTCTTTTGCCACCAAAATTCTGAGAAAAATGCTGACTCCTGAACTATGGGAGTCTTGCCTCACTTGCCCCTCTTCGGGCAATTGTCCCATAAATTTCAATCAAAAACTTCTATCCGCGCAAATAGACCGAGTTTGTGATTTTGTAGAGAACTATTATCGCTATCTATTTGAGAACGATAAGAGGATGACTATTAGGCAAATGGTGGGACAGCTCAGTTATGGAATAACAGGCAATCTAACCTGTGACAAAATCGAGAAGACTCTTTTAAAAACGCCATTTTTTACGTATAACTTTGCCAATTTATTCTTTGGGCATAAAGGGTTAAATCTTGATCGTGACAGCATGCAGATTAAGGGTATAGATTATATCAACGGTATTGGATTAGACAGCATAGCACTTGGTGTTGATTATAAGTTGTTTGTAAATCATGACTATTCTTTCTTTTCACAGGAAATAAAAGAGGTGTTGGAAGCACTGTCGAGATCTACAAGGAAGCATTTCCAAATAGTTGAAGATGCAGCAGATGAGATTACAGGTGAGTACGAGAAAACTGCGAGTATTAGGAGAGCAATTAGAAGGTTTTATCTTATTTTCGGGATGGAGCAAGAGGATTATCCTATAACAGAAATATACAATCAAATATATGGCATAAATTATATGGATTACAAACGTGTTATTACGTCCGTTCAACCATCGTCTATGTTTAGAAGACTGCAAACTGTAGTATTTAATGCACTTTATATAAAAAACACAGGTTTTTTGCCAGCTAGCAGTTCAGAGGTTATCTTGCCTCTTACACTTCGCCGCGAAGATGAAGTATACCAGAGTGTACTTTTGGTTTTGGGTGAGGTCAACAAATCAGATATTAGAGTTGTTGCCGAAAAAGTGAACAGTGACTTGGAAGATGCAGATGAAAAATACAGTATATACATTTGCCTGAAAGATGAGAAATTCAAGCTGACGTTACCCATGCTGAATTATTTCAACAATTTGATAGCGGGATCAGTAACGTCTAACAACAATCCGGCGCTGTCTCACGGAATAGCATCCCTGGATACGCTTTTGCTTGAAAAGTTCAGTGAAACAAGACCAAATCACGAAGAAGACTGTGAGATTTCCGTCATTGTCAATACAACAAAAGGACAGAAATTCAAGCGGTTCGATTTTGTGGGCAATAAGTTGCATTTGGTAGATTAGGAGGGCTACGGAATGAGGATGTATCCATCAGATTATAAGCCATTCAAACAAATACCACTTCAAAGTTATTTGTTTGGACATAGAATACAGGATAGCCAAACGAAGTATGAGTACTTAATTGAATTCTTACAAGTGGCGATTTCACCTAAGGCTATAGAATATAACAACAAGCATTATGACTGTATGTTCCCAGTTAATGAGGAACATTGTGATAATAAAATGCAGTATTATCCGGTGTCTAGAATCGGGCTTAAGAGATTCGTTTTTTTTCCAAAGAGCAAACTGGATGGGAAACCTGAAGTGGATAAAAAGGCATACGAAGAATGCTTGAAAGCATTAGAAGCTCGTATGGTCGGAGGGAATACTGTTCAGCGAAAGAATGCCATAACGATAATGCAAAATCTTCTAAATGGATTTAGTGCTGTTAATCAGAATCGTTCTTGGTTTGACCAAAACATGCTTCCAGTTTGCCCTGAGGTAATTCTTCCTGAAGGAATGGGGAAGAAGAGTTGGCGAGCCAAAATGGATTTTCAGCAGTGCGTCGCAGATATAGACCAGAAGTTTGATTTCAAACAGTACACATATATGTGTCGTGGAGGAGAAATATATTATCTTCACTTGCTGAATGCAATTAATGAATTCCCAAAGTACAAAGATAATATAGAGAAACGTTTAGGAGAAATGATTGGAAGCTTTCCTCAGTTTTCCTATCTTTGCAGTTTCGTCCAGACTACATGGGATGATTATATGGCGGTATCACCAGAAGATGTTAAGCCGATAGTTAAAGAACTTGGTGCTATTCCGGTAGAGTTTTCCTCTAGAAACAAATATACCTTGATGGAACTCAATAATTTTCTCAATAGTAAATGTCATCCGTTTGAGAAAATGGAGACTCTTTCTAATGGTTTGATTTTACAGATCCTTAGGATGATGTATTTGGCGGCCGCTACCGAGAAGAGAAGTAATTGCTGGGTTATTGACGTTAATTGTAAGAACTATATAAATCAAGAAGTTAAGAAGGCAGCGATTCAGGGTTTTAAGCGAAATGAAGAGACGATAAGTACATACCTTTATAAGGGGCTTGATGAACTTAGAAGTGAGCTCGATAATACTAAGGATGATGCAAAACTCATAAAAGCAGCAGCAGATGATTCCTACAGGTTATTTAGAAAACTTGGCAAAAGTTTAGGCATTATCATGCTTCATACAACTCCTATGTCTAATATCGTTGTTCGAAATGTGTTGGATTATTTGAGAACATTTCCGGCGAGAATGGACGGAGTAAACATTGCGTTTGTTGGACCCGACGATATGCAGCATATTGTTGCCGCAATCCACGCTATTGCAAAACGCTTTGAAAAACAGGATATTTCTGCAACATTCAATATTGAAATAATATGCATCAATAGCAAAAAGAATTCAAAAAGCTATCTTAGAAAGTGGTTGGATAGCTATTTTAGCGATGATAGCTGTGTGAATGTAAATACCTATTTGAAAAACATAGTAATAGAGAGCAGGAACGACATTGACAGTATTAAGCCGATGCTTAAAGATTATGATCTTTGCTTCAATTACAATATACTAGAAACTGCGGGAATTGAATTTGAACCAGGGATAAATGAGAAAATCGATAAGGATCTCATCAAATTCCCCATGACATTTACGCCTGATACGATTCCTGCCTCACATGGGAAGTCAAGAAAAGTATGTATTTCACAGTTCCAATTTTTGTCTACCCGTGCCCAAACACAAGTTAGCAATTTGATGGGAAATCCACATGTAGTTAGGGACGTTTACCGCTCATTTAAGAAACTTGAGCTGTCTGAGAAGGCTTCGTATTTGGTTGAAATCTCTCACGAATGTTGTAAATGGGTAGTGTGCATTGACCCGGCAATTGATCGCCATATGATAGAAGCTCAACAAAGTAAGATAATTGGTTTTACAACTGGCGAAGGCAGTTACGGAGAACTAAATGTTACCGTTTCGGCTCGTAAGGATGTCCTTACAGATATTAAAACAATGCTTCGTAAGAGAATTACGGAGAAATTCTCTAATTGGAGCCCGGATAGATTACAAGTAGCTTCTAATTACTGTGTTGATACACTGTCGCAGTTTATGGATGGGAGCAGGATACTTAAGGCACTTAATCCATATGATTATGAAATTCATAATTTCTTGGCATATTTGCTAACGTTACAAATGCTTGGTATGTCGGAGCAGAATGATGGGTTTCTTTTAAGATCACTCATAAGCTTGGATTCGTATAAACATTGGTTTGAAGAGGATGAAGACATTAACCTTGATAACAAACGACCGGATTTCATGCTTCTTGAGATACCAAAGACACAGGATAATCTAGACCCGAACAAAAAGCTTCACATCGACATAAAAATTGTTGAATGTAAAATGGGCTATAAGAGTGAAGGGCATTTAGCAAAGGCTCAGACTCAACTGGAAAAGGGTATAAAAACCATGTGCACCAACTGGAACCCGCACAATTCCGGTGTTAAGCACAGATATTGGCTTAATCAGTTATATAGAGCTGTCATTTTTACTCAGTTGAATATGGACAACTCTTCTCCTGACTATACTACCGTTCGAAACAAGATTTACGGCATACTTCAGGGCAATTATGAAATTAGCTGGAGTGGAGATATTTTTGCATTTTGGCTTGATTCTAATTCCGACGTACAGGAGGAATGGAATATAGATTCGCCTGAGTTAGATCAGATTGAAGAAATTGATCTGAAATCGTTAGTATGTCACAATTGCGGGCAAATGTTTATTCAGAAGATGCTACTTCCTCCGGAAAAGAGAAATGATACATTCGAGTACAATGTTATTTCCGAGCCGGAGAATGTAGATGAGGCTGATGATGAGGAGATAGAGCCTACTCAAAACCTAACTAACGACAGTATGCCATCTGGAGCCACTATTCCTAGGGTGGCAGATGTTTTAGGCCCGTTCTTGAAACATTTATCTGATGGGATGGAACATAGCAGAAAAGATGATTTGATTTGGTACAATTCAGTCTTTGTTATTAGTCCGGAAGATAAAAAGATTATATATGAAAGCAATGGACATCCAAAGTGGGAGACGATTCTTGACTTTTCTATCACTGAGCTCCGGAAAAATCAGCTCTTAGAAAACAGTGAAGTCGGCAAATATCATGTGACGGAGTGCGGAAAGAATGTCGCAGAGTTGTTAGAGACAAGAAAGGAAGACGAAAGTTTTGCACGATTTGTTGATCGAGTAAGTTCATCAAAGAGAACAAATCAAACATCCGAAGATGACCCTAGTACAATGATTGTCGAAAGAGGAGAACAAGAGAATCCGCAAACCGATAATACGAGTGCGGAAAGTGGCACTGTTCAAAATGGAGACTCGGGTGTGGAGGGTGTTCGTATGCTCATCGGTAAAGATTTACGAACTGGTGAACCTTATTATTGGGAGTTTGGAAATAAAAATCTGAATAATCGCCATCTTTTGATTAATGGTAACTCTGGATGCGGAAAAACATACTGTATACAAGCACTACTTATGGAAGCAGCTTCTCAGGGAGTTTCTTCAGTTGTATTTGATTATACTGGTGGTTTTGCTAATAGCAAATTGGATCCTATTTTCAAGGAACGCCTTGGAGATAGGATAAAACAGAGAATTGTTAAAATTGCTAAAATTCCTGTTAATCCGTTTGAGAAGAATGAAATTCAGATTGATGAAGATATTTTTGTTCCCGAGGAGGATGCGGATGTAGCTGATAAGATATCGGAGATTTTTAAGGCTGTATATGAACTTGGTGATCAGCAGAAAAGCGCAGTGTATAGCGCGGTTCTTAACGGGCTAAAGATTCATGGAAGTAGCATGTCATTCCCGGTGATGGTAGAAGAGTTAGAGAACATCGGAACGAACTATGCGAAGACAGTTATTAGCAAGATTCAGGCTTTTACTGATTTTAATCCGTTTGCTGTAGATGACACATTTAGTTGGGGTGATATTCGTGATTCTGAAGGGGTTGTTTATGTATTCCAATTTGCTGGTTACGGAAGAGACATTCAAGTTTTGTTAACTGAACTGTTACTTTGGGATATATGGAATTTCTGTGTTAAAAACGGAGACGAGAGTAAGCCGTTTATTCTGGTTATGGATGAGGCTCAAAACCTTAGTCATGGAGAGAAATCGCCGAGTGCAAAGATATTAACGGAGGGACGTAAATTTGGCATTTCAGGATGGTATGCTACTCAGTTTATGAAGCCTCAGCTAAGCGATGATGAGATTCAAAGATTACAGCAAGCTGGCCAAAAACTCTATTTTTGCCCGCCAGATGATGGTGTTATGACTGTGGCTAAAAACATTGATATTTCGACACAAGGTGCAAAAGAATGGGCGGACAGATTAAAGAAGCTTAAAAAGGGAGAATGCGTAACTTGTGGGAACATGGTCAAGGGTGGTAGGTGGACTAAGTACGATCCTCGTATCGTGAAAGTAACTAGCTTACAGGAAAGATAGCTGAAGTACCAGAGTACTTGCGATATGATACTGATAAAATTGTCATATCGCTTTACTAGAGTCACTCGCCTTTTCGAAAAAAAATGAGAATATAAATTTATTTTATCCTATCTGGAAAACTCTCGGATAGGATAATAATAATGTGCGAAATACTAGGTTGACACCACACATATTATCCATTATCCTTTACTCAGAATCTACTATCAGGAGGAATCACCATGGGCACAGACAACCTGTACCAACGAGTCATTGACTCTTTTAGAAAAACAGGTTCGGTAAAGAAAACTGCAGAAACAGTCAGCACTACTTTGGTTCGTGCTCAGAGGATCCTCATTACCGAAGGTCTCTGGAGCAGTCCTACATCAGAGAAAATCATGGATCTATACCGAAAGGGCAAAACAGTTCAGGAGATTGCCGGTGAACTGTTTATCTCAGAGAAGACTGTGCAGGCATATCTGCCGTATACACGGACGGGTAAAGGATACGGTGGAGATGATCGCTCAACAGATGCGCTTAAAAGCGAAGATTACAGAGAGCGGATGCACAGAGCAGCTGAAATGCAGGTTTCAGAAGAGGCTATGAAAATGGAACGTGAAGAGATGAATGATAAGTTCAAAGGAATAAGGATTATCAAGGATAGTGAGATAGACGCTGCCCGTAGAGCGAGTGATAAGCGGATTGCGGAGGAATCGAAGAGAGCTAATATATCGGGGTTCACAACAGAGGAACTCTACAGCACGCATATGGTAAAGCGTCCGGAAGTATTAAAGTTGAAACTGGCTCTGGATATGGAATATGTCAATGATGACGACATGGAAGTACTTCGTAAGTATGGCAAAGCGGAGAAGGGGATTACCAGAGAGATCCTGGTGCCTGCAGACATGACACTTCATGCCCTAAACTATGCGATCTTACGTGCCTTTGGATGGCAGAATAGTCATCTTCACAGATTCTCTCTACCTAAAGAAGTATTCCAGAAGCTGACCGGTGGGAAAAACAAGGTTGATAAGCATGGCTTTGTGGAATATGACGGGAAGTTCAAAAACTGGGTGAAACTCTGCGGCTTGTATTTCAGATATCCCTGTGAAGACTTTGATGACCTGTATTGGGATGATGACTACGAAGAAGGACAGAGCATCAAGACCTGGATGCGGAAGAAGTATACTGGCCCATACAGGAATAAAGGGGAATGGGAGCATTACCGCAATGCGAATGCTGCAGCAAATGAGGATATGATGGAGCATTCCTTGGGTAATGTTGCGATTCACGAGATGATGTTTGATTATCAGGGCGGAATGGATGAACTTCTGGAGAGAATTCCGCTGATTGAGCTCATGGTCCCTCATGGGATAAAGAATGATCCGGAGGTTTACGACAGGATCAAATTTTTGATAAAACAGCAGGAGGAAGATGATAAGGATCATTCCGTATTTCCGGTTGCACATGAATTGATCTATGAATATGATTACGGAGACGGCTGGGAAGTCAGGATCACGCTGGAGGATTGCTACTATACGAAAGACAGATTCGACGCTCAACGGGAAAGTGGATTATCCGGCGGAATCGTTATTCCGGTTACGGATAAACAGATCTTGGCAGATGCAATGGCTTTTAATATGAATAACCAGAAGCTTAGTAAGGGGATGACTTTAAAGGTTGCTACTGTTGCAATGAAAAAATGCCCTGTATGCATAGCGCTTGACGGCATGAGTCTGATGGATGATGTGGGAGGAATTCACGGATATATAGACTTCCTAAGAACGATCCATGGAAACGATCCGGACGAGAGAGAGGATATGAAGTCCTGGGGACGTTGGATGGGCTGGACAGGAAGGATGAACAAACCTGAAACACTTTTATGACCTAGGAATTTTTAACGGACACCTCATCGTGCAATGTATAATCACAAGATTCTCAAAAAGAATCAATTATACGCACGAGGAGGTGTCTTTTATGTCGGAGATTTATTTTACAATCGCAGGGACGAACCACTGGCACGGGCAGAAATTCATAGAGCCGGGGATGAAGGTGAAGCTCGTTAAGGAGCCGGACAACGAAGTGGATTCCGAGGCAATCAAGGTTGAGATGCCTGGGATTGGACAGATAGGGTACGTCGCTAATAGCCCGTACACTGTTCTTGGTGAGAGCATGAGCGCAGGCCGCATCTATGGCAAGATCGGCGATGAAGCAGCCGGAACTGTTCTGTATGTTCTTCCCAAGGGAGTTCTCTGTACCCTTGACTAAGGAAGTTACAGGCAAAGTGTACGGATGAAGTGAAAAGAATCAATGGTGCGGTAATGTTTGAGGATGCCTATTATTATCAAAATCAAAGCTGACGATACATTCTGTGTGAATAACATAGGATAGGAGTGAGCGGATGAGTATGATTGAAGAATTACTTAATCAAATAATAATGTGCGGATGGGAATGGATTTGGAGTGTATCATGGTACTGGATACCAGCTGGACTAGGATTTACATTTCGATTTGGATTATTGAAATACAAAATATGGGATTCAGAAGTGCGAGTCAAAGCAATCTTAAGAGATATCGGTATTATTTTCGTATTAACAATATTGTGGTCGGGGTTGAATTCTTATGAATTAGATAGTAATGCGGTAGTGATGGTTTCTATCTTGACTCTCGTTTACATCGCGTATGGATTAGCGGAAAGTTGCGAAGAAGCGGGAGGAAGTACAGAAAGCATATTACTGATTTTAAAAAGTGTATTATTAACAATGCTTTCGTTCCTAGAAATAGGTGGAACTATTTTTGGAGCAATAGTGACAATTGGAATGGCTGTGATGGCATATAAGTTTTGGATTTGTAAAGAAAAGAAGACAGATTTGTTTGAGATAATCTTTTTATGTGTAGAAGCGGTTGTTTTGTCTGTCATCGATGAAATATATAACATACAAGGAATAGGGATTTTTCTATTTATATTTTTTGAAGAAACAGCATTATTCCTTTTAAACTATATTGTTAGGTATATAGCATCTGTATTCTTCGGAGAGGCAGAGGAAAACTATTACTAAAAGTATGAAGTGCTGGAAAAGATGACTAGGAAGGAGAATACTAATCGAAAGATTTCGTGAGTTACATTAAGAATTATTCGACAAGAGATTTTTTTCGAAAGTGTTAATTGAGTTATATAAAAAGCAGTTAAATGAATCGGAAGCAGAATTAAGCTGTAGTATCACATTCCCATTGAATGCTATTTTACATGGATTTATACATCGACAGGTGCAGGTAATGTTGTCTGCATGGGATATTCAAGATATGGCGTATGTCTCAATTGTTAATGCAAATGATTACAGAAAAGATAGCATGACAATAGAAAAAGCTGGTATGTTGGTAAATTTGTATAGAGGATATGAGAATGAACGTAAGCGCTCAATAAGTTAGTGCCTATGGTACCTTCCCAATCCATGAGATAATAATCCATGAGATAATAAACTTCATATATTAATGCGAGTTATAGTAATGCGCAGTAATGTTAGGAGGTTAGTCATGGATCAAGTTACTAAAGTTCGTCGACAATTAAAACGTGAAGAATGAAAATCCATTATCGGCGAGTGGCGAGCAAGCGGTATGACTGTCAAAGCCTGGTGTAAAGATCATGGTATTATTGAACAGACATACTATAGAAATCTAAAGAGGCTACGAGAAGAAATGTTGGAATCTCTTCCGGCTCCTATTATTCAGGATGATAACAAGCCGACTGTATTCAAAAAATGGAAGTATCAACTCCTGTTCCGGATATAAAGACCGCAGTCATGCGGAAGTCTCCAATTTAAGGATAAGTTCTATACTTGGCACAATTATTATATGTGAAAGCTGCCTGCATATTCAGTCTCTTTTTATATCGAAAGCACAGCAAACAATTTCCACATCAACAAACATCATTCGGAACGAAATCAAATTTATGTTGATATCGTTCCGAATTTTGCAGATAATAATGGAAAAGAGTGGTACGGACGATAGGAGATGATTTGGTGAAAACGTGTAAAGAAATGGTACTTATCTGGAATGTTACGGAGAGAAGCGTTACAAAATTTTGCAATGAGGGGAAAATCCCGGGAGCAACGAAGGTCAGAAAAAGCTGGGCAATTCCGGATGATGCTAAAAAGCCCGTTGACGGCAGGGTTTCTTCCGGAAAATATGTAAAGAAACGTGATAATGAAGAAAAAAAGCCATTACCAATCGGAATTTCAGATTACGTGCGTGCCCAGTCGGAATATTATTATGTAGATAAGACCCTGCTGATCAGGGATTTTCTGGACCGCAAGCCCTTGGTATCTTTGTTTACAAGACCGAGACGTTTCGGAAAAACTTTGAATATGGATATGCTCAGGGTTTTCTTTGAAATATCAAAGGAAAACACCGGTAAGCACTTTGAGGACAAGGCTATCTGGAAATGCGGAGAAGAATATGGCAGACATCAGGAGTTACTGGCCATGGAAAGGGGAATTGCCGTACAAGGACGGCAGTGTTTACAAATCATATGATGAATATATGGCTCGATGGCATGATGGGACTTATTGTAGGGGACGCGTTAGGCGTTCCGGTACAATTTATGAAGAAAGAAGAAATTATCTCAAGAGAAAACGGACCGGTGAAGGGGATGGAATCCGGCGGCGTATATGATATGCCTGCAGGGACATGGTCGGACGACGGAAGCATGGCGCTTGCCACTCTTGACAGCATTGTGAAAAATAAGGGAATCGATTTGACGGACATTATGGAATGTTTCTGTAAGTGGGAGCTGGAAGGAGAATATACACAGTATGGGGAAGCTTTTGACCAGGGGAATACCTGCACGGAAGCAATCTACCGTTATGTAAAAGATAAGAATATTGCCACCTGCGGATGTACGGACGAAAATTCCAACGGTAACGGCTCCTTGATGAGGATCCTTCCGGCGTGTATATTTCTGTCATTGGATCAGGAGACTTCGGAAGAGGATAAGATGGAACTGATTCATAAAGTGTCCGGATTAACGCATAATCATCCAAGAAGCAAAATAGCATGTGGATTATATTATGCAATGGTTGATGCGATACTTCATTTTGGGGATAAATCGTCATTGAAGGACATTTTGCAAACAGGTATTGATAACGGGTTAAAGTATTATGGCGGGAACAGGGAAAATTATTATGAAATGAAACATTTTACAAGGCTGTTCCGACTGGAGGAACTTCAACAGACTTTGGAAGAGGATATGAGAAGCGGCGGTTATGTGATTGAAACCATCGAAGCAGCGGTATGGTGCCTGATTACCACGGATTCTCTAAGAGAGTGTTTATTGAAAGTCGTGAATATGGGAGATGATACAGATACCGTGGCGGCTGTTGCCGGTGGACTTGCCGGACTGTATTATGGTATAGATGCAATACCCAAAGAATGGTTAGAAGAAATCCCAAAGAAAAAATATGTGGAAGACTTGTGCGAAAAAGCAAGTTTGTTACAGAAGAGATAGGAAAAAAGAAGATGGTAAAATCCCCGCTATACAGCAATGTATGGTGGGGATTTTTTGCTGCCGGGACACGATCGCAAAAGAGTCATTTATGGGACATGACTTTTAGTATCCTTGTTTCATAAGCGGGGAGCGGGGAGTAGTAATCGTAATTTTAATTGCCATTGCGACATGCTGTTCAGCATCCAAGTAAAGGCAGTTGGGAAATATAGAAAATAAGCTATCCGATTTTTTCCTGTCCCGGACTATAATAAGCTTGTTCGGACAAAGTAACAGCAATATTGTTTCCAAGCATAAATGTAAAATCAATGGATAAAGGAGCAAGGATATGGATTTGGAGGAAAGAATAGAACTGCACATTCACAGTAAGGAGGGCGGAGACTCCACTGTGTATGTCGGTGAAATTATGAAACAGTTAAGCGAACAGAATATTCCGGCGGTAGCCATCACCAATACGTCCAACATTTTCTGCTTTACGGAGATGGAAATGGTTCGAAAATACAGAAAATATACAACGCGTGCGATTTTCGGGATGGAAATGCCGGTGGTAGACGAAGAAGGCGATACATACAGTATCAGTGTTCTGGTAAGGAATGATACCGGTCTGAAAAATTTGTATGGACTGATATCTGACAATGCAAGCGCAGAGGATTTTCCGGTATATGAACTAAGGGAATTACTTAAGCACAGAGAGGGACTGCTCTTAGGCTCCGGCGTAGAAAGCGGAAAAATCTACAAAATGCTTATGAATGAAGAAACAACAGAAAACCTGAACGAAGCGTTATCCCTGTTTGACTATGTGGAAGTGCTTCCGTTTGAAAAATATGAGTCGGCGAATATAAGGATCATTGATATATGCGGGAAATCGGGGATTCCGGTAGTGGCGGTCAGCGATGCCCATTACATCGATCCGGAGGATCGCATGGCTTACAAAATTATCTGTCATTGGCGCAGAAGGAACAAATGCACCGAGGACTACCGGTTCCTAAACACGGAAGAAATGTTAAAAGCCTTTTCCTATCTTCCGGAAGATAAGGCCCGGGAAGTGGTAATAAAAAATACCCACCGGATTGCGGAGATGTGTGAGACAATATCCATTATTCCGAAAGAGAAATATTTTCCCAAGATGGAAAATGCGGCAGAAACGCTTCGGAACCGCTGCTATGAAAATCTGCAGCAGAAATATAGTGAGAAAGAATCGGTAAGGGCAGAAGAAAGACTGGAAACGGAACTGGCTGCCCTGCAGAAGACGGAAATGGAAAGCTATGTTCTTCTGGTAAGAGAACTGCTTGACAAATGTGGGCTCCGGGCCTGTGATATCTCCCTCAGGGGATGTGCCGCCGGGTCTATGGTTCTATATCTCATGGGAATAAGCGAAGTGGATCCGTTGAAGTATGAGCTGGAACCGGAAATCCTTTTTGGAATAGACAATGACCGGGAAATAGATATTGATATCAACGTTCCCACCGACAGACAGGAGGAGATAATGCAAAAGGCGGGAACACTGACGGGGATAGAAGCGGCAGTCAGGGCCAGTACTTTTCTGACGGTTACGCGTGCATTTGCGGAATCCTTGGTGGAAGATTATATGGAGGATACGGGATATTATTTTCTTATGGACAGAATGGAAGAAATAGTATTGAAACTGGCTGGAAATTTCAGAGGCAGAGGAAAACACCCCGGAGGAATGATATTATTTCCGGCCGGCTGTGACTACAAGAGAATCAGTCCCCTGACTAAGACAGAGGATGGAACTCTGATTGCGTATTATGAATATTATTTTATGTGGCATAGCTTTATAAAACTGGATTTACTCAGTCATGCGCCACAGGAAATGCTGATTCGGTTATCGGAGCAGACGGGAGTAAATCTGGAGGAAATACCGACAGAAGACAGCGAAGTGCTGGCATTATTCAGACCGGATGAAAACGGAGTTGTAACAGGGTGCGCAGATCTTCCGGAATTCCGTTCAGAAGAAACAAGAAAAATGGTGGAGGAGTTACATCCGGAAGGTTTTGACGATCTGGTAAAAATATGTACGCTGAGTCATGGAACGGGTATCTGGGAAGGAAACATGCAGGTTCTGGTCGAGGAAAAGGGATTTAATATCAAGGATATACTGGGAAGCCGTGATGATATATTCCATTATATTTTAGCGTTGGGAGTGGATAGAACAACGGCATTTGAAATCAGCGAAGCAGTGAGAAAGGGAACTGTTTCACGCGCTGGAAATGCAAAATGGCCTTCCTGGAAAAAAATATTGATGCAAAACGGAGCGGAAGAATGGTTTCTCTGGTCCTGCGAGAGGATTCTGTATCTTTTTCCGAAAGCACACGCGGTTTCCTACATGATTGTGAACATGAAACTGGGATGGTTTAAGGTTCATTATCCCGGGCAATTTGACAGGATGGTAAAGCAGTATCTGGAGGAGAGATTCCTTTAAGATAAAAAGGGGGAATGTTTTATGATTGATTATGACATCATCGCCGCTCGGATCCGGGAAGCACGTAAAAATAAAAAGAAGGTGTCGCAGAAGAAAATGGCGGAAGATCTGCAGATGTACCAGCCGGACCTTAGTGCGCTTGAAAACAATAAACCGGGGTGTGGTATCCGGGATCTTGCCAAACTGGAAATGATTGCAGGATACCTGAACATCCCACTGAGGTATCTTCTGTTCGGAGAAGGGGAGGATATTGAAAAGGAAGATGATTTTATATAATACCCAAAAGTAAAAATCCCCCATATCCTAAATTCCCAAAGAATGGTATAATGAGCTTGTGTAATGGGAAACGAGAATAAGAGAGAATGTAGGAAAACAAAGGAGGAGCTATCATGAGACGACAGTTAGAACCACTGTTTACACCGTGGAAAATCGGAAATTGCGAAATCAAGAACCGCATTGTACTGACATCCATGGGAGGAACCAACCTTTTGGGCTGGATGGAAAAAAACCATTTTGACAAAGATGGCGCTAAATTTATCCTGGAGGTAGCAAAGAACAATTGCGGCCTGGTGCTGCCGGGCTGTCAGCCGGTGTACAACCCCATGTTCGGAAGCTGGTTGTACAAAAATAAAAAGATGTATGAGGATCTGGCAGATTGGATGCCGGAATTCCATAAGACGGGAGCCAGGCTGTTTGTGCAGCTGACGGCAGGCTTCGGGCGTTCCTTTACCATCAGTAAGATGATGGAAACCCTGTATACCAACAAGGTGCTGCGTGTTTTATCCAAGCCTGTTATGGATCTTGACAAGATTACGGCAGCGCCCAGCCCGTCTCCGAACCGCTGGTCGGACAAGGTGCCTTCCCGGGAGATGACGGTGGAAGAGATTCAGGAATTTATTTCAGCATTTGGCAAGACAGCAAAGCTGCTTAAGGATGCAGGTGTGGACGGTGTGGAAATCCATGCCGTGCATGAAGGCTATTTGCTGGATCAGTTTACCTTAAAATATGTCAACAAACGTACCGATGAGTACGGCGGCTCCTTTGAGAACCGGTATCGCTTTGCGGTGGAAATCGTAAAAGAAATCAAGAAGGTATGCGGACAGGATTTCCCGGTATCCCTTCGTTACAGTGTAGAGTCAAAGACCAAGGGCTTCCGTGAGGGTGCGCTTCCCGGCGAAGAATATGTGGAAGTCGGACGCGATATGGCAGAATCCGAAAAGGCCGCCAGGTATCTGCAGGATGCCGGATACGACATGTTAAACTGCGACAACGGTACTTATGATGCCTGGTACTGGGCACATCCGCCCATTTATATGCCGGAAAACTGCAACCTGGAGGATGTGGCACATATCCGTAAGTTTGTGGATATCCCTGTGGTATGTGCGGGGCGTATGGATCCCGAGACTGCGGCAGAAGCGGTAAAGGACGGCAGAATCGACGGCGCCGGATTTGCCAGACAGTTCCTGGCAGACCAGGAATGGGTAACCAAGCTGATGGAAGAGAGAGAAGACGATATCCGTCCTTGTATTTTATGTCATAACGGCTGCTTTAACATGTGCCACTACAAGGGCGTGCCCAACGACCAGGCATTGTCTGATTCCCTGCACCTGGCGCGCTGTGCCGTGAATGCGGAGACCATGCAGTGGGAAAAACACCGGATTATCAAGACCGGCAACCCGAAAAAGGTACATATTATCGGCGGCGGTATCGGCGGTATGGAAGCGGCCAGAGTATTGAAGCTGCGCGGACATGAACCGGTGATTCATGAGCAGACGGATCATCTGGGCGGTACGTTTGTGGCAGCCAGCGCAGAAAGCTACAAGGGTAAGCTGAGAGATCTGCTGACCTGGTATCGCAAGCAGATGAAAGATCTGAATGTGGAAATTCATTACAATGAAAAAGTAGAAAATACAGAGCAGTTTGCGGGAAGCCCGGTGATTGTTGCCACAGGTTCCGTTCCCCGTGTACTGAAAAGAGTGCCCGGTCACGAAAAGATGGTAGAGGCCTGCGAGTATCTGACCGGCACCCCGGTAGGAGAAACGGTGGCAGTCATCGGCGGCGGTCTTACCGGCTGCGAGATTGCTTATGAACTGGCGCTGCAGGGGAAAAAGCCCGTCATTGTGGAAATGAAGGATGACTTGATCGCACAGACCGGTGTCTGCCTGGCAAACAGCTCCTATTTAAGAGAATGGTTTGCATTGCATAATGTACCGGTGTACCTGGAAACTACCTTACAGGAAGTAAAGGATGGCAGCATTGTATGTAAGGATGCAGAGGGAAAAGAGCTGACGATTTCCTGCGACAGTGTAATCAGCTCCGCCGGTTATATTCCGAATCCGCTTACGCAGGCCGGCAGCAGGACTTACCTGGTTGGTGACTGCAACGGTGTCGGCAACCTGAGAACCGTGGTATGGCGTGCTTATGAAGTAGCCATGAAAATCTGATGGGAGGGACACAAATGAATTTAACAAAAGAACAACAGGATATTTTAGATGGAAAGCAGGGCGATGTCCTGGCAAAGGTAATGCAGACACTGGTGCGGTACGGAGAAGTCTTCGGTGCCGATGCCATGGTGCCCGTAACGAGTAAATACAATCACCTGGTTACCTCCTTCGGACTGAAGGCGCTGGCGCCGGTTTATGAGCTGATGGATAAGCTCATAGAGTCCGGAAATGTGTCCAAACAGAAGTTTTCCGCAGACCCGAGACCGCTTGATCCCAACGTGCCAAGCTCTTTTTTACAGAATTTTGTTTTTAAGAATTTCATGTATTCCAAGCAGGAGGACTATGAAAAGCAGCTGGAACAGATAGGAATCATGGATAAAGATGCCTATACCTGTACCTGTTACATGGACGAAGTAGGCAACACACCGGCAATGGGCGAGGTGCTTTCCTGGTCAGAGTCATCGGCGGTTGTTTATGCCAACTCTGTTCTGGGGGCAAGATGCAACCGGAATTCCGGCATTATTGACCTTATGGGGTCGGTTGCAGGCTATGTGCCCCGGTTCGGTCTGCTTACGGACGAAGGCAGAAAAGCAACCTGGGTGGTAAAAATTGAGACCACAAAGAAGCCGGAGGCGCAGCTGCTCGGCTCTGCCATCGGTATGAAGGTTATGGCTGACGTACCCTATATAGAGGGGCTGGACAAGTGGCTTGGCGGAGAACTGGATGAAGCGGCAAAGACCTATCTGAAGGATTTCGGCGCCGCAACAGCATCTAACGGTGCGGTAGGTTTATATCATGTGGAAAACATTACCCCGGAGGCAGTGAAATACGGAAAAGACCTTGTGGCAGAGGGAGCAAAAGTCTATGTGGTGGACGATGCGGAGCTGCAGCGGGTTTATGACAGTTATCCGGTCATCTGGAAAAAGAAGGATGCCTCCCCGAAGCTGTGCTTTATGGGATGCCCGCATATGAGCTTAAACCAGCTGATTGACTGGACGAAAAAAGTGGAGCAGGGCTTAAAAGAAGCCGGAAAGACCAAGGTTTGTATTCCGACCGTCTTTACGGCAGCGCCGGCGGTTCTTAAGAAATTTGAGGAAACGCCCTATGCGGCAGTCTTAAAAAAGACCGGTGTCATCACTTCCTACATATGTCCTCTCATGTACATGAACAATCCTCTCAGCGGAAAGATGCCTGTCATCACTTCCAGCAATAAATTGAGAACCTATACCAGCGCAAGATATTATACGGATGAAGAAATTTTAGAGCAGATTACGAAGGGAGGAGCAGAAAGATGAAAGAATTTAAAGGCAGAGTGATAGCGGAAGGGACTGTGGAAGCAAAAGCCCTGGTGTCCCACGGAGGACTCAATACACTGGCATCCTTCCAGAAGGCATTACAGTTTGGAGATAAAAAAGCAACCTGCGGCGACCAGAACAACCCGGACCTTTACGGCAAGCAGATGGCGGGAAAGGCGTTGTGCCTGCCGGCTACCATCGGCTCCACCACGGGTGGACTGGTACTGTACTGCGCCTGTTCCATGGGCAGACAGCCGGCCTGCATGCTGTTTTCCGAACCCATTGATTCCCTGGCTGCAGCCGGCGCTATTTTAGCGGATGTATGGCTGGAGAACAGCAAGATGCCTGTCATCGACAGTCTCGGGGAAGAGTTTCTTGCCTATGTGAAGGACGATATGAATATTACGGTAAAAGAAGGTGGAGTAGTCGTATGTCAATCTTAAATCAGCTAAACAGTGTGCCAATGTATGCAATCTGCGGCGGAATCATTGCTTTCGTGGCAGTGGTATGTGTTATTTTCTTAGTGAGAGCTTACCGCACCGGCAAGGCCATCGGCATGGATACCACGAAAATGAAGCGTACGATTATTTCCAGCGCCACGTTTTCCCTGCTGCCCAGTGTGGGAATTTTGCTGGGAGTCATTGCGCTGTCGGGAAGTCTGGGAACTCCCTGGCCCTGGCTGCGCCTGTCCGTAATCGGCGCCCTGCACTATGAAACCCAGGTGGCCCAGGCAGCGGCGGAGCAGGTGGGACTGAGCACCCTTTCGGCTGCGGAAATGACACCGGGGGCATTCTCCACCATTGCGCTCCTGATGAGCATCTGCATTATCTGGGGAATGGTTATGTCAGTATTCTTGAATAAAAAATACACAAAGAAGCTGACGGCGGACAAAAAGAGCGGTAAGCCCGGTTTCGGGGACATGGCAATGACAGCTATGTTTATCGGACTGGTAAGTACTTATATGGGAAGATACATTGGCGGTTTTGTATCGGAAAACGGTCTGTTTACCTTTAACGGGGACTATATTCCGTTGATTGTGCTGGCGGTATCGGCGCTTGTCATGGCGGGCTTTGTTTATCTGATAGAGAAAAGGAAACAGGCCTGGGTAGACAGCTTTTCCATTGCCGGAAGCATGATTGCCGGTATGCTGGCGGCTGTTCTGGCGGGACTGCTGTAGGGCGCTGCCTGACGGGAAATGCTGCCTGACAGGAAAGCGTGCCTGACGGGAAAGCATGCCCGACAGGAAAATATTCGGATTAGGATATGACAGAAAGGATTACAAAATGGAAGAAGATAAGAAAACAGCTGTCTGGGACAGTTATACAAGAAAGACCCATGTGATCGGCAGAATCGTCAGCATTGTCACACTGATCATGCTGGTAGGAGCGCCTTTTCTGATAGGCGGGATGCTGGGAGCCTATCCGGATCTTGGGGCGGTAGGAAAGGGATTTCTTTCCGTAGGACTGGTATGGCTGGTCAGCAGTATTGCAGAATTTTTAATTTATACACCTATGCTGGGAGCGGGAGGCGGTTATCTGGCATTTATCACCGGCAACCTCATCAATATGAAAATCCCCTGTGCCGTCAATGCCAGGGATATGGTGGGGGCAAAGACCGGAACTCCGGAAAATGAAATCATTTCCACGATTTCCATTGCCACTTCCTCCCTGGTTACCATACTGGTGCTGGCAATCGGCGTACTTCTGATGGTTCCCCTGCAGCCTATTTTACAGAGTGAGGTTCTGCAGCCGGCATTTGAAAACGTGGTTCCGGCGCTGTTTGGCGCCATGGCATACAAGTACTATCGTAAAAATATGAAGATAGCTGCCCTGCCGTTAGTGGTTATGAGTCTGTTGTTTATTCTGGTGCCGTCCCTGACAGGTTCCACCAGTTTTATGATTATTCCTTCCGGAGCCATTGCCATCGGTGTTGCCTACCTGCTGTTTAAAAAGAAGAATGTGGCAGGAAGTAAGGCCGGGAATATCAAAGAATCTTAAGGAAAGAGGTCAGATATGAAATACATTGGTTTTATACTTCTTGCAGTGCTTGCACTCATTCTGCTGCTTCTGCTCATTGCGGTCATAAGGACACTTCTGATGCCGTCGAAAACATCGACCTATGTAGCAAAAGAGTCCGAGGAAGAGTCCCTGGCGCTGGCACGTAAACTTTCTAAAATGGTGCAGTACGATACCACATCCCATGCCAATGTGGCGGAGGTGGAAAAGTTTCTGGGCTTCCACAAGGTCCTGGAGGAGCTGTTTCCCCTTGTGCATGAAAAACTGGAAAAAACGGAAATTGACGGAAATCTGCTTTTTTACTGGAAAGGAAAGTCTTCACAGAAGCCCATTCTTCTGATGAGCCATCAGGATGTGGTTCCTGCGGAAGGGGAGTGGGTGCATGAGCCTTTTTCCGGAGATATTGCGGATGGTAAGGTATGGGGCAGAGGAACCTCCGACACCAAGGCTTCGGTCATGGCATTCTTCCAGGCCGTGGAAGAGCTGCTGTCGGAAGGTTTTGTACCGCCTACCGATGTGTATCTGGCATCCTCCTGCACAGAAGAGTGGGGCGGGGACGGTGCGCCCAAGATTGTGGCAGAGCTTCAGAAAAGAGGTATTGAATTATTTTTAGTATGCGATGAAGGCGGCGGTATTATTACGGACCCCATCGGCGGTATCCATGGTAATTTTGCCATGGTAGGTGTTTTTGAAAAGGGAAAGGGGGATGTAAAGTTCACTGCCAGAAGCAACGGCGGTCATGCAAGCACTCCCGTAAAGGGAACTCCCATTGCCAGACTGGCAGCTTTTGTCAATGAAGTAGAGACTCATTCCCCGTTCAAAAAAAAGATGCTGCCTGAGGTGGCGGCCATGTTTACCCGTCTGTCTCCGTATGCAGGCTTCGGAATGAAACTGGTATTCGGTAATCTGTGGTTGTTCCGCCCGCTCTTAAATGCCGTTCTGCCGGCCATCAGTGCACAGGCGGGAGCCATGTTAAAGACAACCATTGCGTTTACCGTACAGAAGGGCTCCGATGCCTATAACGTATTGCCGCAGGAAGCCTATGTGGGCGCCAATATGCGTTTCATTCCCCATCAGGGAGAAAAGGAAAGCTTGGAGATTATCCGGAAGGTAGCTGAAAAGCACGGACTGGAAACCGAAGTGCTGCATGCCAACGACTACACAGAGCCTGTGGACATTCACGGAGAGGCGTTCCGTCTTGTGGAGCAGACCATTGCGGCAACTTTCCCGGGACTTCCGGCAAGCCCTTATGTGATGACGGGAGCGACCGATGCCCAGTTCTACCAGCCGGTATGCAAGAGCTGTATCCGTTTTGCACCGGTGGTTTACGGACCGGAGCAGATGAAGGGAATGCACGGACTGAATGAGAATATTGAGTACAATTGTCTGCCGGGAGCCGTGCGGTTTTATAAAAACCTGATCAAGGCAGAAAAATAGAATATATCCGGGAAAATACCGCCTGCAACAGGCAAATGCCGTGCAGACGGTATTTTTTTGCCTTTTTTGCACGAAGGGTTCTGAAAACGTGCGAAGTTTATAATGGAAATACTACAATATATATGATATAATGGTCAAAAATGTTTGTTTACGAGAAAAGGCGGAATGTTATGGGAACAAGGATTGAAGGTCTCTGGGACTGTGCGTACTGTGGAAAGAAAGGGATTAAAGCACGCTTTGACGCATGCACCTCCTGCGGAAGAGCCCGCGGTGTGGAAACAATCTTTTACCTGCCGGAGGATATAGAGGCAGCAGCACTGACAGAGGAAGAAAAGGCGCTTACGACCAATGAGCCGGACTGGCTGTGTGAATACTGCGGGGCATACAATCGCTCCGATGTCGCAAACTGCAGCAAATGCGGAGCATCAAAGGAAGAATCGAAGACCAATTACGGAAGGCGGGGAAAATGGCAGTACAGCTGATTGCGGATTTATATGGTTGTTCGGAAATCATAAATGATACGGAAGCCATTAAGAGGGCAGCGCACCGGGCAATAGAATATGTGGGCGCGGATATCGTGGAGGAATGTATTCATAAATTTGAACCAATAGGGGTGACTTATTTTGCGGTAATTTCCACCTCTCATTTTTCAGTGCATACATGGCCCGAATACGGTTATGCGGCAGTGGATATCTTCTCCTGTACGGATGAAGTGGTGGAAGGAATTACGGAAATACTGAAGACGCTGTTCGGGGCGGAAAAAATCGTGATGCGTTCCGTGCAAAGAGAGATTGCACCGGAACCGGGAACCCCGGCAGAGGCGGCGGATACGGAACAGAAGTAAAGACATCAGAGAAGAAGAGGCAAAGGGGGAAGGAGAAAATGGGCTATCAGATTGGAACATTGCTTAACATCAATGGCCTGGCAGGAAAGGTAATCGGTTTTATCCGGTATGAAAACACTCAGGATCCGGGCAAATTCTGGACGGAGTACCGGCTGCGGACACGCAATGGAGAGGCATGGCTTTCCTGTGATGATTTTTATAATGAATATTCGGTGTCATGGCCGGCAAACGATGTGGGAGGCAGAATCGGACCGGAATGGCATAAGGTGGACGAAGGGACACAGGTGGTCAGAAGCTCCGGCGGAGATGTGGATGTGGACCCGGGAGAGAGCGCAACGTTTCTGGAATTTGAAGACGAAGCCGAAGACCATACCCTGTCGGTGGAGATGTGGAGTGACGGAACGGAATACTCTAAGGGAGAATATGTAGAGAAAGAACAGATTGTGGTAACCGGATTTGAAAAACCGAAAAACAGTGCCCGGGGATTGGGGATTGTCGTTGCCCTTATGCTCCTGTTTATGGTTATACCGCCTATTTTTAATACAGTGTTTTCCAATACAGCGGCCGACAGCAAAAAGATTTCCACGTATCTGGAATCCGCAGGTCAATATAATTATAAGACATCCATTACGGGAAATGCGAACCAGACGGCAACGGTGTACGAGTATTTTAAGGATGCTACTACGGATGATGTGGCAAAGGACATCATCAAAGGTGTGGACGGTAATACCGTGTCCGTTACCCAGAAGGATGATGAGGCAGATGCGGAAATAGCCATTCTTACCAAGAAGGAATACTGCCTGATTTACCATCCGGAATCGGAAGAAAATGTGGTATATGTACAGATATCGAACCGTAAGTACAATTATGCTTCGGACAATTCCCCGTACAGAAGCACCGGCGCAGATACAAGCTGGTACCGGAGTCATTATTACAGTTCGGGATATTCTTCGGATGCGAACTCCTACAAGAGCACGCCGTCGGCATATTCCATGTATGACGGCTCCACCGTACATAATATCGGCAACGGCTACTTTGATTCCTATTCCAATTCCATAAGGCAGTCGAGCATCAACAGCCGGAATTCTTCAAGCGGAGGAATCAGCAGCGGAAAGTAGAAACAGTTAAAAGTAACTAAAAACAGCCAACAGTTAAAAGGAGAAAAGAGTATGTTAACAGTAGCATTGGAAACAATTGTGTATCTTGGGGTCGGCCTTGTCATGATGATGCTTGGCTATTTTATCATTGATCTGGTTATTCCGGTGGATTTTCCGCAGGAAATCCGGGAGGGGAATAAAGCGGTAGGCTGGGTTTCAGCGGGGATTTATGCCAGCCTCGGGTTTGTCATCCGTTCTGCCATCATTTCCAATACGGTGGGCGAGGCAGTAGAATTATTACAGGGAGTGCTGGACACCGTAGCCTTTGCGGGTATCGGCATTGCGGCATTTATCATTGCGTACTTTTTAGTTGACCTGGTAAACCGGAAATTCAATTTTAATGTGGCGCTGAAGGAAAAGAATGAGGCAGCCGGTATTATGATCTTCGGTATCTTTCTGGGCATTGCTTTTATCGTAAGCGGCGTTATCCAGTAATATACGGTCTGATTGTGATTAATAATTTTACAAAGCAGACGGAAGGAAAATGACATGAGTAAGAAATACAGACTTCTGATGCTGACAACCCTGATTATTTCGGGCTGTTCCATGTGTTATGAACTGATTATCAGTGCGGTAAGCTCCTATCTTTTGGGAAACAGTACCCTGCAGTATTCTATAACCATCGGACTTTATATGGCAGCACTTGGTTTTGGTTCTTATATTTCCAAATATTTTAAGAAAAATCTGTTTCACGTTTTTGTGACAATTGAGCTAAGTATCGGTGTGGTTGGGGGCGTAAGCTCCCTTCTGCTTTTTCTTTCCAATATTTACATCAGCAATTATGCTGCCGTCATGTATGCGGAAATTCTCTTGATCGGTACACTGGCAGGAGCGGAAATCCCCATTATGACAAGGATTATTGAGGCGGACGAAAATAACCTGTCGGTTACGCTTTCCTCCATTTTCAGCTTCGATTATATCGGAGGTCTTTTGGGTTCTATTGCATTTCCCCTGCTGTTGCTGCCTCAGCTGGGATACTTTGCCACATCGTTTCTGTGCGGACTTCTGAATATTATAGCAGCCATGCTGATTTTGTGGCATTTTGGAGAGCGGGTGGAAAACATCCGGATTTACCGTGTGATTGCGGGTATCCTTGCTGTAGGAATGGCAGTGGGTATCCTGTTTGCGGATAATATTTCCGACAGTATTGAAGACGGATTGTACAGAGACCACATTATCTATATGGAGCAGACGCAGTATCAGAAAATAGTTATGACGAAGCACCGGGATGACGTGCGGCTTTACATAGACGGAAACTGCCAGTTTTCCACGGCGGATGAATACCGCTATCATGAAGCGCTGGTGCATGTTCCCATGAGTGAACTTTCTAAAAGGGAGGATGTACTCATTCTGGGAGGCGGAGACGGCATGGCAGTCCGGGAAGTTCTCAAATATGACGAGGTAAAGGACATTACCCTTGTGGATCTGGATGCCGAGATGATACGCATCTGTTCCACCAATCCCAACATTACGGAAATAAATGAAAACAGCCTGCAATCGGAAAAGCTGCATGTGATCAATACGGATGCTTATGAATATCTGGAAAAGTCGGAGGATATGTTTGATCTGATTATTGTGGACCTGCCGGATCCGAACAGTGAGTCCTTAAATAAGCTGTACTCCAATATTTTTTACCGGATGTGCGGCAACCACCTGAAGGATGACGGCGTTATGGTGGTGCAGTCCACCAGTCCCTATTATGCCACAAAAGCTTTCTGGTGCATCAACCATACCATCGAAAGCGAAGGATTTTATGTAAAGCCGTATCATCTGCAGGTGCCGGCATTCGGCGACTGGGGATTCAATATGGCAAGCCGGAAGGAACTGAAGGAAGAGCTGACCTTTGATGTGGAGACAAAGTACTTAAGCGCGGAGAATGTTTCGGCTCTCTTTTTGTTTGGAAAGGACGAAATGGCGGAAGATGTGGAGATCAACCGGCTTACCAGACCGGTGCTGATGGAGTACTATAATAAGGCAGTGGAGAAGTGGGATTAAATCATAGGCAATAATAAAGAAAGTAACAAATAAAGAAAGTAACAAATAAAGAAAGTAACAAATAAAGAAACAAATAAAGAAAGTAACAAATCAAGGGCTATCGCGCTGACAAATATTTTTTGCTGGGCGGCAGCCCTGTTTTATACCGTAATCTAACGCTGAAACATTTACAAAGCATACGTAACAACGGCACTGATATTCATGATGGTAGGCACTGAAATGTAAAACAGAAAAGAAAGTGCCTACAAATCTTCAAGGGGTAGGCACTGAAATGTAAAACAGAAAAGAAAGTGCCTACAAATCTTCAAGAGGAAGGCACTGAAATGTAAAACAGAAAAGGAAGTGCCTACAAATCTTCAAGAAGTAGGCACTGAAATGCAAAACAAAAAAGAAAGTGCCTTTGTGGAGGAGATGGATCTTTCTTAATGGATCAGATTTTTATTACGCTAACCGGTACACAGCATTATTTTGGAGAAAATATTTCAAATACATGCACAATGTATTATAATTAAAACGCATGGAAAATTGATTCTCTGAAAGTGAAACAGCATGGAAAATGGGAGTAGGCAATGGGTAACGAAGCAGGCGAATGGATTATGTATGGAGTGAAATGGGATGACCCGGAGTGCATTCGTACGGTAGAGGAAGCAATCGCATACATCAATGAAGTGGGATTTCTTCCCTTGTTTAAGAATGACATCCCGGGGTTTTCCATGGAAGAAAGAACGACGCCGGAATACTGGTGGTGTGATATTCCGGAAAAAGACCCCTGGCTATGGCGGGCGATTATAGCCGGAAAACATGACATCGTATACGGTAAGTTCTTCGATAAAAAAGCCGGTTTTATATCTAAAAAATGGCTGCCGGTGTTTGCCAACTACCGGCGGGACGGGTATGATTTTGATGCTCTGTATGAAGACGGAAAAGCACCTTTGAAGCACAAACGAATTATGGAAAATTTTATGGAGGGAAACGAAGACACGGAAATATTTTCCAGTGAACTGAAGAAGCTTGCAGGTTTTGGCAAGGATGGTTATAAAGGATTTGAAGGTGCGGTTACCGGACTTATGATGCAGACATATCTTTGCAACTGCGACTTCAAGAAGCGTGTCAATAAAAAAGGCGCAGAATACGGTTGGGATGTGGCGGTGTATTCTTCACCGGAGCACCTGTTCGGCTATGATTATGTGACTTCCCACTATAAGGACGACCCGCAGGAGTCTTGGCGGCAGATAGTGGAGCAAATGCATGAAATTTATCCGATAGCGACGGATGGGCAGATAAGAAAATTGCTGAAATAGAAAATGGCATATTTGCATAGATGCATTTTTTAGAAAGAAATACTATTGCAGACAGGGACAGGAGTTATGGTTAAGAAAATAGTAAAAGGAACAAAAATATTTTCCCGGAAAGCACAGCCGGCGACAGAAGCAGACCGGCAGGTGGTAACGGATTTATTGGATACACTAAGGGCGAACAGCGGAATATGTGTGGGCATGGCAGCAAACATGATAGGTGTGAATAAAGCGATTATCGTGGTAGCGGCGGGACCTTTTCAGTTTGCCATGATTAATCCGATAATTACAAAGAAGGCAAGCGAATATCGGACGGAGGAAAGCTGCCTCTCACTGGATGGGGTCAGAGCCTGCACAAGGTACGAAGAAATAGAAGTGGATTATCTGGACAGTAATTTCAAATCTCAACACGGAAAATACAGCGGCTTTACGGCGCAGATTATCCAGCATGAGATAGACCATTGCAACGGGATTGTGATTTAAGCAGATTTGCGTTTGTCAGGAAGAAAATGAAGCCCAATATGACAAAGGAACAATTCAAGGCAGCCCGGAAATACTGGAGCAAAAAAGAACAGATAAAAATGCCGGTGACGGCAGTACGGAAGATGTGCTGGCAGAAATCCGCAGCTTTGACGATAAGTACGGTAAATAAAGGAAAGGATGTGTTTTATGGAATACAACTTTTGGGGCTGGCAGAATGCGACAGCTCCGGCGATAACGGGCGAATACAAAGGAATACATACACCCATAGATTTATACGATGCGCTGACGCACATTTGGTGCTCAGATACTTGTGCGCCCAGACTGAGGGACGGCTGGACGGAAGATAATAAAACACTGGGGCAGTGCTCCATTACAGCTTTTCTGGCGCAGGATATCTTCGGCGGAGAGGTGTACGGCATTTTAAGACCCGGCGGCAATTATCATTGCTACAATGTAGTCGGTGACTGCCGGTTTGACCTCACCAGTGAGCAGTTCGGAGAGGAAGTCCTTGATTATGGGAACAACCCGGTGCAGGAAAGAGCAGTGCATTTTGCAAAGGAAGAAAAGAAACTCCGCTATGAATACCTGAAATCGGAGCTTAAAAAGTACACGGTGGCAAGGGAGCAATAAATATGGCGGAAAAAAGCAGGACAGAGTATTCCATGGTGAATACCTCCGTGGCATTTATAGCGCAGATTACAGCCATTCTGATGGGATTTTTCACCAGAGTGGTTTTTACACATACACTGAGTGAAGGCTATGTGGGTATCAACGGTCTTTTTACGGATATTCTGAATATCTTATCCCTGTCGGAGCTGGGCGTTGGCACGGCAATTACCTATGCGTTGTACGGTCCCATTGCCCAAAAAGACACGAAAAAACAGCAGATTTTAATGCGGATGTTCCGCACCTTTTATCGGATAACGGCAGCAGTCGTGCTGGTGGCAGGTCTGTGCCTCATCCCGTTTTTAAATGTGCTTATGAAGAACCGTCCGGATGTGGACCACCTGCTTCTGATTTACCTTTTGTATCTGTTAAATTCGGTGATTTCCTATCTGCTGATTTACAAAAAGACGCTGGTGGACGCGCATCAGATGAATTATCTGACTGTGATAAACCACAATGGATTTCTGGTTATTCAGGATATTTTACAGATAATTATTCTGCTGACCACGAAAAATTTTATTCTGTTTTTGCTGGCGGCGGTGGTTTGCACCATTACGGCGAATATTGTGATGTCGAAGCAGGCAGACCGGCTGTTTCCGTATCTGAAAGAAACGTGTGAGGAAAAACTGCCGGAAAACGAACGGAAGGACATTATAAAAAATGTAAAAGCCATGCTGATGCATAAAATCGGCGAGGTGGCGGTCAACAATACCGACAATCTGCTGATATCCGGCTTTGTTGGGGTCATCAGCGCGGGTGTGTATTCCAATTATTATCTGGTGATCGGCTCCGTGAGGCAGGTGCTTGACCAGGCGCTGCAGGGGGTTACCGCCAGCGTGGGCAATTTAGGAGCTACCGAGGACGGAAAAAAAGTAGGGCATGTATTTGCAGATTTATTTTTCATCGGACAGTGGATGTTTGGGTTTGCGGGCATCTGCCTTTTGGAAATGCTGAACCCGTTTGTGGAGCTGGCATTCGGAAAGCAATATCTGTTTACAGAGGACATCGTGCTGATTTTGTGCATCAACTTTTTTGTGACGGGTACCCGCCGGGCGGTGCTCATCTTCAAGGAGTCCATGGGGCTGTTCTGGTACGACCGTTACAAATCCCTGATTGAAGCTGTATTAAATCTGGCTATTTCCATTCTGCTGGTGGAAAATTTGGGGATTGCCGGAGTATTTTTAGGAACGCTTTGCAGTACCCTGCTGACCTCCTTCTGGGTGGAGCCCTATGTACTTTACAAGCACCGTTTCCATGAAAAACCGGTGAAATTTTTCCTGAAATATGCCTGGCATCTGATGGTTATGGCGGCGGTATGGGGACTGACCCATGTATGCTGCAGATGGTATGAGGGCGGAGCGCTCGGCAATCTGCTGGTGCGTTTTGTGATATGTATGGTGATGCCGAATGTACTGCTCTTACTATGTTACTGCCGGACGGCGGAATGCAAGGATTTTTTACGGTTGTTAAAAAGAATGGGGAGCAAAGCATTCGGCAGGATGAAAAGATGAGAGCCATGGGGTGACAGGATAAAAGGGTGAAAACACAAAGTAAACAGGATGAAAAGGGGTAAGACCATATGCCTGACAGAACGATAAAAATATCCGTGATAATTCCGACCTACAATGCGGGAAAATACTTAAAAGAGGCGCTGGACAGCGTGTTCAAGCAGAGCTTTACAGACTGGGAGCTTATTTTAGTGGACAATATGTCGAAGGACAACAGTCTGTCCATCTGCGAAAGTTATGCGCAGACGGATGACAGGGTTTGTGTTTACAAAGAAGAGAAAAACGGCGCAGGTGCTGCACGGAATACCGGCATGAAAATGGCGCGGGGAGAATATCTTTTTTTTCTGGATGCGGATGACTGCCTGGCGGGAACGGATATCCTGCAAAAACTGGCGGAGCAGATGGAGCGGCAGCAGGCGGACGTTGTTGTCTGCAATTACGAGAGAAACTGGAACGGCAGACTTCTGCCGGCAGCAGGCCACGAAGCTTTTTCTTCACTTGACAGGGAAGAGGAGGACTTCCGGTTCAAAGGTTTCTTTTCCGTAGGCACACTTTCGTATGTCTGGGGACGGCTTTATCGAAAAGCTTTTCTGGATGAACATAGCATTTGCTTTCAAAATCTTGCCTATGCGGAGGACAAGCTGTTTAACTTGCAATGTTATCTGTGTCAGGCAAAGTTTGGTTTTATGGACGATATCGGCTATATCTACCGGAAAAACGACGACTCGATTTCCTATCAGTACAAACCGGAGTCCGCAAAGTGCTGGCTGCAGATTGCCCATACGGTTCAGGAGCAGATAACAGCCGGCGGAAGCGCATACCGGGATTATGAAGGACTCGTCCGGTATACTCTTTTCTTTGCCGCTTTTTTTGATGCCAAGATGGAATACGTGGAGCACGGAAAATCCATGAAAGCCGTCCGGAAAACACTTCGCACCTACGAGGGGGATGCTTTGGGACATAAATGTTTTCAGAAGCTTGCTTTCGGAAAAGAAGTGCGCCGCATTTCCCAGGGACTGTGGAAGGTAATGATGAGGGGCTTTTCCTTTGGCATGCATTGTCATATGTTTGGCCTGCTGGCGCTGGGGATTAAATTTTTGATTGACCTGCGGATAGACGAAAGACTGTCCGATACGGGGCTGCGGGAGGAATAAAGACAGAAAACACAGAATTCATATCACAAGGATATGGGTTCTTTTTTTTTCCTAAAATAAGCGGTGCCCGGTTAAACTATGCGTTCAATGACAAAAGGGCGACCGCATACTAAAATAAAAACCACAAGTATCGGAAATTCAGGAGAAGCTGGAGCAAACCAAAGCATCCTCTGCTCATAAATGCCGCTGTGGAAATCATTTTAAGTGAGCTTATATACTGTTAATACTAAGTAAGAAAAGTCGCTGTCAACAGACGGCGGCTTTTCCTTTGCGGGTAGTATTCAAGAAGTCATAAAGTTCCGTGAGTAATGGAAGAAGCCAGCGTTTGCGGAAATGTCACAATTTACGGAGGTAAAGTTTCAAATTCCACTCGCCTTTTTGTACTTGATATGATATTATTGGTATGTATACTAAAACACTTGAAGAGAGGTGATATATTTGCGGAGAGACAGCAGTGAAACAAAGAGGAAAATACTGACCGTGTGCGTCCGTCTCTTTTTGGAGCAGGGGTATAAAAACACCTCTGTCGGTCAGATTGTGGACGAAGCGGGCGTGGCAAGGGGAAGCTATTTGAATCTGTTTCCTACCAAAGACAGAATTTTGCTGGAATTGACCGAAACAATGTTCGGCGGACAGTTCGGCGTGGCAAGAAGCATTGCAGACAGCAAGCTGCCGCCGGTTTACGCCTATGCGGTGGAAACGGCGATCCAACTGACCCTGACCGAGCAGAACGAGAACCTGCGGGAAATCTACATTGAAGCCTATTCCCTACCCGACACATCGGAATATATTTACCTGCATACCACGGCAGAGCTGAAGCAGATTTTTGGTGAAGATTTTCCCGATAATACCGAGAGCGACTTTTACGAGATGGAAATCGGCACGGCGGGACTGATGCGCAGCTATATGGCGAGAAAATGTGATATTCATTTTCCGTTGGAACGCAAGCTCAGCCGCTTTTTGACGGCGGCTATGCGGGTGTATCGGGTACCGGAGGCAGAGCAGGCAAAGGTGCTTGCCTTTATTCAATCACTGGATATCAAGGCAATCGCCACCGAGGTAATGTATAAGCTCTTCGCCATGTTGGAAATGAAATATGACTTTAAGCTGTCAAAGGACAGCAAAGGAAAGGAAACTATATGAATAAGAAAATTTTGAGCGTTGTGCTCATACTGTGCGTGATGCTGGCTGTTATGCCTATGACGGCATATGCGGCGGATATTGCGTTTTGTTCTAAATGCAACCGGATACAAACGGTAAGGTTGACTTATCAATACTCAAATGATGAATGGCACATATGCAATACTACATGCACGGTGTGTAATAATATATGGTTTTACGGAATGTCACACAAATGGAGCGGAACGGCGACTTGCACAAGCGGAAGGACATGCACGGAATGCGGCGGATCTTCCGAACCGCTTGGGCACGACTGGGGCGCTTGGACGCAGAACAGCGATGAAAAGACCCACACCCGAATCTGTAAGCGTGACACCAGCCATACGGAAACCGAGAATTGCCACGGCGGATGAGGCGACCTGCACCGCCAAGGCTGTCTGCACGGTCTGCGGCGGCGAATACGGCGAGATGGCGGCACACAGCTTCACTGCCGAAAAAGCAGAGGCGCAGTATTTGAAGTCTGCTGCAACCTGTACCGAAAAGGCGGTCTACTACAAGTCCTGCGCAGTCTGCGGTCTGAGCTCCGAGGGCACGGCGGATGAGGCGACCTTCTTCTCCGGCAATGCGCTGGACCACAACTGGGGCACTTGGACGCAGAACAGCGATGAAAAGACCCACACCCGAATCTGTAAGCGTGACAC
>OHKL01000331.1_pt1 | contig 34100 bp, 31 predicted proteins | sample 1568721 | NCBI WGS metagenome assembly OHKL01 (sample SAMEA3879543, study PRJEB24766) | human gut metagenome | biome: human-associated habitat; feature: feces | place: USA | collected 1985/1987 | reverse complement strand
CCCGTAATGCCCGGACGAACTTCGTGACGGCGAGCTTGTTCCTTTGAATAAAGAGGAAGATATTGGGGAAGTAAGGGACGGGGGCCAACTAACGCCATGTCACCTTTCAATACATTGAATAATTGGGGAAGCTCATCTATTGAAGTAGAACGGACAAACTTTCCTATTTTTGTCAAACGCTTCTCATCTGGTAATAAGTTACCGTCCTCATCACATTCATCAGTCATCGTTTTGAATTTGATAACTTTGAAAATCTTACCAAACTGGCCCGGACGATCCTGCCGGAAGAAAGTGCCTGCACCCTTATTGGCAAAGTGTAGCCAAAGGGTGAAAAACAACAGTATTGGCCAAATAATAACCAATGCGAAAAAAACGAGGATGAAATCAATTAACCTCTTAAAAACATGTTTATACATATACTTAAAAAATACGCACAATCGGTAGTCATCAGCATTCTGCGTTTAAGGCCAGTAGCAGTAGGTCACACAAGCTCGGTAAACGTATCATCCAAGCAGCCACCATACAAAGCATAACCGCCTTGGGCGTCATCGAATGCACCAAATAAGACCGTTCTCTCATAAAAACGACAATCATACAGAGTGCCATCAGCCCTTGCTTTTGGACCACATGCATAAGATGATCCCATCCACGTTCGAAGTATAGCTCCTCAAATAAATTATTTATAGTAAGATGATAAACCATTAAATTGTACCCTTAATAAGATAGTCATATTTTTGAATGACAAGATTCACATCGAACTGCTTCTTGCATTTTTCATAGCTTGCTTTTGCCATCTTCATTTTTTCTTCACGAGGAAGCTTGATAAACTTTATACAAGCTTCTGCCAATGCTTCTGCACTCTTAGGTTCAATACAATAACCAGTCTTACCATCCTCCACCATCTCCTCTCTACCTGGGAGATTGGTTGTAATAATAGGCCTACCCATTGAACAAGCCTCCATAAGGGCACGATTCATACCTTCCATGTAGTAACTTACAACCACCACCACGGTACCATCGCGCAATACGTATGAAGGAACATCATTTGTTTCGCCAAGATATTCTATTATACCTTCATTTACATATTCCTGCAAGACGGCCTTCTTTACACCAGTAGGGCTATCTTCGCTGAATCCGCCAAGAAGTTCGAACTTGATATCAGGATATTTCTGTTTAACAATCCTTGCCGCATCTACAAATTGCTGAAAGCCCTTATCGTAAAGAAGGCGTGCAACCATTAAGAAACGGATCTCGTTGAACAGGTTCTCTTGAAAATGGTATTCATGCATATTCACACCTTCACCACCTTCAAAGAGTACCAGCTTTTTGCGGTTAACATACTTGTCAACCACAGTATCGTAATTATCCTGATTAAGCACAATTACTCTCTCTGCCTTACTCAGCCCACACTTGTATAATGCTCTGGCGATCTTCTTTTTCATAGAATTGCCATCAAAAACATAACCAAGTCCTGCCATCATATCAATAGTACGAATTCCAAGGCTACTCGCAGCAAGCGCACTATAGATGTTCGGCTTAATGGTAAAATTGAAAACAATATCAGGTCGTTCCTTTGCATATACAGATTTAATCTCTTTGTAGAGCTTATAATCTGCAATCGGGTTCTGAGAATTTGGAAGCATATTTACAGCAATGCACTTACAGTCCTTCGATATCATTTCCAAATACCTGGGCTCATCCAAACACTTTGGGTATAGCACAATCACTTCATATCCCTGGGCAACAAAGTGTTTGTATATATCCTTCCTGAACAGATAGAATCCGGAAAGATTGTTATTACAAAATGCTATTTTCACGTTATTCAATAATAATATTTTTTTAACAGTTTCACCTCTTAAACGAGTTGATAATACCTTGAAATTCTTCGACACTGTTTGGCAAGTAAATTCTATTATTAGGGATATTTTCTTGCATTCTCTTCAAAAACTGTATAGCTGGTGTATACTGTTGGGAAGTATTGGTAAGCTTTGCCAAAAGGACAATGAAAGGTTTCTTGTCACTCATTAAATAGGCTGTAAAGCAAGCACCAGATGAGTGTGCAACAAATAGCGTTTCATTCAAGTCAAATGATGGCATAATTGCTTCAAACGGCAGCCCCTCATTTGATGTGTCGAAACCTGGATATTCGCTACCTTGAATTCTCGGATGAATCTTTACAATTGTTTCTTCCATTGAGAATTCATGTTTAATAATATTCAAACACTTCTGAATGGACGGATGTCCAGATAATCCCTGATCAAAGAATAGTACTTTTCGATTCTTATATGCAGCAAGCTTAGACTTTGCAAAGTTTTCAAAAAAGTTGGATACTTCTGGAGTATTTGTAACTTTATGTATAGTTACACTTTCTGGCAATGTCGCCATCAAAGACGGCATGTAACAATAAACTTTAGATATAGAATTTACAAAACCATTATTTATCAAACAAGCATATACACAACGTCCTAAGAGGTTAACCCCCTTAAATGTATGAGCATCATATGTACCAATTCCATCATCGAACAGATACAGCGAAGGATTACTCTTTTTACACAGAACATAATAGACCAAACGGCAGATTATATCATCAGAAGGTACAAAAAGCTCATCATATACGGAATCTAGACAACAACATTTATTAACAAAATACTTTCTTAGAATTATTTCCTTTACCATTGAAAGGTGTACCATAAATTTCCCTTTGCCTCCATATTGAATACAAAGATTGTCCTCATATATCGTCTTGGTATTGTCAAGTTTCTGACACAAATCCATATATTGTTTGAGCTTTGGTTGCACAAGCAATAATGTATTTCGGCAATCATTTGATGCTTTTATAATATTGACCGCACATATCAGTTGATATGGTGTGTATATAACAAATAGTCTTTTCATTATGTAAAATAATATTAGTATTTAGCAAAAATAGGTATATCTCTTGTTGAGTATATACAAAACATATACAAAACAAAATAACATCCGAAGTTAATTTCAGATCCAACCATTAAAATGCCCAAAAGGAACAGCATTAATACTGAAACTGTTTTTCTGTGTGTACAAGTTAAGAGCGTTAATACATAAATAATAGATCCTACAATTCCATAATAATACAGCAATCTGGGCCAACCAGGGAGATAAATCAAATCAGCAATATCGTTCATGCCATATCCAAAAAGCAATGCTGTATCTGAAGGATTGGCAATATCTAGAATGGAGAAACCGGAAAACCTACCTTGCGACTGTCTTTCGTATATATCTTCATTAGACAAGTAGTCGCCACCAGAACTGTAAAGCATCACATAGGCGCAAGCAGCTCCTGCAATAGCAATCAACAGAATATATGTAATCGACAATTTTCTGTTTAAGGCAAGTATCGTCACAGACAATCCCCATACAATTATAGCAGATAGTATGCCTGTAAAAGAAGCACACATAATCAGTGATACTGTTACAAATACTGCTTGGAGCAAATCTTTTTTAGCAACTCCATTGTTTGAAATCAATTTCATTACTAAAAATGGAAGTACATATACGGCATAATGCGATGGTTCACCAAAGAATGACATACATCGACCAGAGTTATGATACATAACAGCCTCCGTATAGTTGTACATGCCATCATCAGTAAGCGGAAGGAACGTTAAAACACCAGGAATGCAAATACCTGCTTTTTGCAATGCAATTGTTTGCACCACCATTAATCCCGCACTGACCAATGTTGCCTTACAGTAGATGTCTATAAAGTAAGCTTTGTATGTGGTAAGCTTAGGCATTAGCATTGCCATAAATAGGTATGCAAGATAATGAATTGATGTAGTGATGCGTGTCAATGAACCACCCATTTGAAGCACCACTGTCAATGTTACCACATAAGCAACCAGCACAAACAATTTGCGTTCTATCTTAGCTGCACCACTGAATAAAAAAAACATACCACTTAATATCAGGAAACAGTCACCATAGGTAAAACCAGACAACGGTGTCATATATTGAAACAGATGTGGCAGAAAGACGATACTAAGTATAAATAATTTAGCCGCAAGAGGAGGAGGCATAACTGATTTCATCATATTCTACGTAAAAGATTGACTATACTATTAGGCAGTAATTTGTCAAGATCAAGGCTGAGTTTCTTTTTTAATTTTGAAAGTTTTCTGCGTGTTGGTGATGTCCAAGAACCATTATAGAGATGTGCTGCATAGGTATTTTCAGTAAACACATCATTATTGCTGTATGTGTCAATAGGACAAAAATAGTCTTTTGTATACATGTGTACACCGTCGCTAAATACTTGTTCCTGTCCATTTGGGATCAAACCCACTTTGATAGACAACTCGGTGATTACTTCAACATTTGTACGCAAGTCCATGTTACCATTAGCGTCAATAAACTCGCGATCATCATAATCGTCGAGGAGCATTTTCATCCACTTGTTTCCTTTTGCAGATGCCATTAATGCTGTAGGAATGTGAGTAGCGTTTTCAAAACACGAAAATGCTTCATCATTAAGGAATCGATCAATATTCTTAAAAATCTGCACATCAGTATCCATATACACTCCACCGAAGTGATAGAGAACGTAAACACGAATGTAGTCGCTTACGAAAGCATACTTCTTTGCCGCTAAAGCCTGTGACGCATATTTATTTCCTGCGATAATCTCTTTACACTCCTCATCACCCCACTTCTTTACTTTGTATTCTGGAAGTTTTTTTTTCCATGTTTCCATGCACTTAAGTGAAGTTTCGTCGAGAGGGCGTGTTCCAAGCCAAATGTAGTGAATTGTTTTTGGAATTTTTGTTGCATTCATAGTTATAAAAAATTATTTAATATCGATTATATTGGGGTTATTTTTTAACTTGACTACAAGCGTTATCAAGTATTTTATATCGCGCCAATTTAAGACAGCAAAGATCAATAGTGGCCAAACAGCTAATACTTGGTATTTGAGTATTGATAAGATAAATGCCACACCATAAGGTATAAATAACTTTAGCGGAAAGAAGTGTCGAATTGTATAACTAAAACTTGATTTTTCGCCAAGCAACTTGCTTCCTTCGTATGTTGCCATGAATGAAAATACTAGATAAGCAATTAACATTGATATCACCACAAATGAGAACTCAACGCGTACAAACCTTGCTAGTGAAATGCCTACAATTATTGTTATCATAAGTGCACATGTTGATATCATGTAAGTTGTACGTTCCTTGTTCTGTGCTATAAGCAATGTAATGTAACCATAGCTGTTAGTGTTCATCAAAACGGCCAATGACACTATATTCATCGAAGTCAATGCTTTTGAATACTGTGGAAAAAGCATAATAAAAAAAGGATAGGTAACCATTGATATATAAACCAAAAAGTGAGACGATGTTATGTAACCAACTCTTAGTTTGTTTAGTACAGAAAGTCTGTCTGCAGAATTCTTATTCGATAGTATATCAATTGATTTAGGAAATATGATTGTATTTAAAGAATCGAGCAATAGCATTACCGCATTTGCTATCGTGTAGGAAAAGGTAAAGTACCCAAATTCCTCAACACTATAGTTTGAGCTTATAATTGTCTTTACCGAAAGTAGGATGAAGTAGAAGCAGGAATTATAAAGAAAGAGATACATTCCCTTTCTTACAATCTGCTTTTGTGTAGGTAAACTTATAACCTTTCTTTCGAACCTTGCAAACACCCCCTTACTCACACCTATTATCAAAACAATAATGCACGATAAAAGATTAGCACACACCAATGCCAGAACCAATTCTTCGCTTTCAAAAAATAAAACGACAAACAAATTCATCAATACTGGTATAGTACCGATGATTGAAAGCAGTTGAACCCTGTTCTGAAATCGAACGACTGTGGTTACTATTGTGTTAAAATAAGCAAGTATCGCAATAATAATGATGAGGGGGAAATATAACCGGATGTCATACTCGCCCATTTGCACACCTCCTATTAGCACCCATATTACAGCACCAAGCACAATCACAAACGAGAATACTGATAAAATTATACAAGAATTAAAGGTATAATTTCTTTGCATTTCAGAATCGTCCTTACTATGTATAAGCAACACATTCAATGAATGCGGAATACCAAAGTTTATCTGTCCGAAATAATTAAGAATAAGGTTTACCAATCCATATACTCCAAGAAAATAGGGTCCCAATCGAACCGCAATAATCAAGGATAGAACAAATTGCAGACCATAGGTCAAGTATCTCGTTACAAGATAGACAAAGATTTTGTTTTTAATAACTGGCATTTGTGAATTACATTTTGAGTATTATATATTGCTATTACTCATAGCTTAAATACGTAAATATTCCAAAATGAATCGTTGTTTGAGTATTGATTAATTAGTTTTATATTCAAGTCAGGATAGTTAAGAATCGGAACTGCAGAGAAAATATACTGACAACCGATCTCTTTAAGTTGGTAAATATCAATCTCAAAATTTTCAATTTCAATATTACTGTTCTTACCGAATAAATAATTCTTTCCGAGTTCAGAGGAAAACAGATAACACCTGCTCCCCCAATTATCGTAATAATTCTTTAGTTCTTCTGATTTATCTAACTCTTTCTTGATCACATGACGAAATGTATATTTATATTGTAGTGGATATGAAACAAAATAGCCATCCATTGTGTGATATCCATTATAAGACAATATTGATGGATACATACCAACAGAACAAACTTTCGAACCTACTGGAACATCTTTTTTTATAGCGTTAAATAATGCTGTATCAAAGAATTGTTTATATGTTGGGGAGCTTGTATACCCTATTCTGATTTTTGTTATCAAAGAGCTATATTCCGGATTTGCATAAAAAGCGCCACATACTGAAGCAAATACGACGAACGCAGTTACAGTTTTATTGAGTGTTGATTGCTTTAACTCGACTAACACGAAATAAACTAAAGCTATCCACAGGGTTGGTAATATGAAATAAAATCTATCTGCCTGAAATTTCTGAATAAATCTAAAATCTGGCAGCAGGTACTTCAAGTATTGATATACTCCCCAAAAGATCACTATTGCAATAATAATTGTAAATGTCTTATACACTCTACATTTGCAGCACAGTTGCTTGAAACATAATGCATAGACTAGTGTAAAGATTACCGGAACTGACACAAAAACACCAGTATGTTCTTGTGTCTTCAGCAGTAATGAAATGGTACCTTTTACACATGACAATAATGGCAATCCACCATTAAATTCAACTCGATGAGACACTTCATCTGAGAAAAAGAAATTCAGGAGAGTATTACTACTGAAAGCAAGACTGGATATGCCTAAGACAATTATACCCCAAAATAGTGTAGTGTTAACCTTTTGCTCTTTACAGTACAAATACACGAAATAGATGAACATGATAATGCAAGCAAAGAACGAGAGATGGAATATTGACGAAAATGACGCGATTAATATTAGTGATAACATATTCAATGCAACATACCTCCTCATCCTTAAGCATAGAAAATTATATAATAACAATGGGTATCCCGCAGATCCTAATTCAAAATATCCATCATGGAACCATAACAATCCGAACATAACAGAACAAGCTAATGCAATAATCTGGTGCCTATATTCGTTTTTCGAATAGTAATTTAGCAAAAGGAACATACCCAAAAATCCAATAATACGAGCGATCCAGTCACCAATAACGAATGCAGTATACGGTTCGAAAAGTGTGTAAATTAGCAAACGAAGGGGATATAGACTATCGAATCCAGAAAGTCGTACTCCTTCCATTGCAGGAAATAGACCAAATGCATCCCAAAAAATGCTGTTATCTTTTAACACTTTAAGATACGCTTGATGGCTATCCAGAAAATCATGGTCGCAAACATACATATCTTGCCCCAAAACGATGTATGGCAGCATGTATAGTGACGTCAAAAGAATTCCAACTAAGATTAGTTGAAATTTTGACAATTTGATATTCTCAATAAATCGCATTTAATTTAAAATTTGATATAAACGATAAATGTTCTTTGTATAGTTTTTAATTGTCTCGATGAATTTTACTGAAGTTTGCGAATCATCGAACCATTCCACAGGTAATTCGAGAATTTTTACTCCAATGCGCTCTGCCCTCAGTAACATCTCAATAATAAAGAACCATCCGTTCTCATCTTGTGATGAGGTTGCAATCAGGTATTCTGCTGTATTTTTCTTGAAGAATTTGAATCCACAAATAGAGTCTGTTGCTTTCATCTTCAGGAAGGTATGAAGCATAAAGAGCAATCCATATGAGGTAATATTGCGATACCATTTTCGCCCTGATACTACAGAATCTTTATGGAAACGAGAGCCGTTTATGAACTCTAATTCAGGATCAGCATTAAATAATTCCTGAACCTGTACAAGGTGCTTAAGATTGGTTGCAAGATCGATGTCCATATAACCAACATAGTTGCAGGTGTTGTTTTTCACACCTTCTCTAAATGCAATTCCTAAACCTCTTTCTGTGATTTTTATATAATGAAGTTCAGGATATTCCTTGCAGAGTCCTAAAGCAATGGACTCTGTCTTATCTGTAGAGCCGTTATCTACGATATTGAGTTCAACCGGCATTTTTATGTTTTTATGGATAAACTCAACTGTAGTTCGTATACCGCTCTCTAACCTGTTCTCTTCATTGAGTACAGGAAATATAATATTTAATGATTTCATTTATTTTCCTCAATAAATTTTTTTATATCTTGCATTACTTGCTCTTTGGTGTTTATGTATCCGTTGGATCCATTGAACAAAGCTGCATATTTCGTCTTGTAATTATAGTAAGGTATATCATTTGCACACTCGTTAACCATGTTTTGTCCTGTAACGTAGCTGTACAATTCTGATATCGTGAACGGCTCAGTTGCGATATTTAATATTTTCAAATCATTCTTGAGAGCAATTTCTATCTGCTGCCAAAGGTATTTTAGATTGAAGTATTGAAAAAGACCTCTAGTATCTGTAAAGTTCAATGCAGAAAAACCTATTCTTTTAAATGTTTCAACTAAGTCGTACTCTTTGATATCCTGCATATTGGTTGGATGGTAGAAACCATCTTCCGCCTCTACATATGCGGTTTTAATTACTTCTTCTTTGTCTGCGAACGTTTGATATAAAGAATAGTTTAATGCCTGAGGAATAGGATTAATCAAATCATAAATATAGTTTTTCTTCAGATTTGCCCCGTAGATACCTGGGAGTCGTACTATGAGATAATCCACTATATTATGAATCACCCACTCCTCTAGTTTTCTTCTATGATAACCATAGATGAAGTCAGCCTCTGATGTGGGGGCATCGTCTTCATTGAGGTTCTCTGGTTTCACAAACACATCAATCGTAGAAATCAAAACAAGCTTTTTGGGTGCTATATTTTGTATGTTTCCGATAGCACTCTCAATCATCTGCAAGTCCTTTTCGGGGAATTTATTTGCAATGTACTTGGTTCCTGTTACTCCTGCATATATCAGCACATCTGGCTTTGTACCATATGCTTCTTCAATATTTCTGGAATTATAACAATGATCAAATCTGTGAGAAAGGCAAAGGTTTGAGCCTACAAATCCTGTATATCCTACTATGTTCATAATCATATTATTGCAGTTTTTCTATTGATTCAAACAAATAGTTTTTCTTACGGAATGTTAGGTTTACTAAAGTCTGCAGATATTTGATGACCATAGCCATAATCACAAACAAACCAAAGAAACCAAATGCCATAAACAAAATTGTAGTTGTCCAACCCTCAACAGGCTCTCGCATGATCTTATATACAATGGCATAAATACCAAAGATCGCTGTAAACAACGCCATAATAATGGCAAGTCCCATTGTGATGCGATAAGCCACATCCGTGAAGAGTATGATGGAATCGACCCGCACGTTCCACTTATCAAAGTACTTCTTTCTTGAAATCACCTGTGTTGGCTTGTACTTAATAAAATCCACCGCAAGGCCACATTTAGCGTATGCAGCTTTACGGAAAGGAACACTCTGGGTAATGCTATGAATGCGATTAATAGCTCGACGAGAAAGGATTCGGAATCTTTCAGACTGAATATTATACTGAAGATTAGCATATCTGTTAAAGACAGAGTAGTACAGGCTCGAAGTCATCTTTGTCTTCTTTTTCGGAACTGCACTCACGATATCATAGCCTTTAAGAGAGTGATTGTACACATCCATTATTGTACTCCAATCAAAGTCTATATGAGCATAATCGAATTCATATACAAAGTCACCTATTGCAAGATCAACACCAGCATTCATTGAAGCTTCTAAGCCCTGTGGGTGACTCATGTTGAGTATAGAAATTACTCCCCCCAATTTATTATTTACGTATTCGCGCACTATTTGTGCACTGTTATCATTAGAACAGTCATTTACTACGACAATTTCGTATTTAAAGAAGTTATTAAATAAATTCCTATCTAGATTCTCAATAAAAGATCCAATCGTTGCAGCATCATTGCAGCAATAAACAACTGCAGATACAAAATTCCTTTCTTTATTTTGTTCCATTTTTACTTGCTTAATATTCCGTCAAGATCGTAAACTGTATTAATTTTACCAGAAAGAACACTCACAAAATATGGTTCCTCTGAGAATGTCTTGATAACGGTTGGTCGACTATCATCAATCTCCGATGCAAGCAATATGGGTTTCATTGAGAAGAGCGAATGATCAAATTCGAATGTTAAGTCATCACGCATATATTTCCTTGCCAGATTGCTCATGTAAGGCCATGCAGACTCTGGTTTTGCTGAACAGTCATTACAATTTCCCAACTGGTTTGGAGTGCAGAATCCCTTGCTTCGTTCTTGACATCCAAACTTTGGCAGAGATTCCTTGCATGCAACATGAGGTGTGAATGTGACAGAGGTCAATGAATGAAATCCGGTTTTTCCAAAAGGCATAATGCTGAAGAATGGGCCATCCATAACTGTAAGGCCTGTATCATGCAACTTATCATTCACATTGCAAAGGATGATTTCACAAAGCTCATATTTGATACGAAACATCTCATAACCAAGTTTGTTCTGAATCTGGTTTACTGATGCGTATGTAGCGTTCAAAACAAATGGTGTTTCTGCTGAATACTCAGAGCCTTCTTGATTGAACTTTATCTTATATGTCTTGTCTACCTTCTCAATATCAAACAGTCGTGAACCATACTTTATCTCAACTTTAGGATATTCCTTCAGTTGTTCATAGAAGTATTTTTTCAAAATCTGTGCATCATAGGTGTACTCTTCGGTGAGGAATGCACCATCACAATATCCTTCTTTGAAATAGCGCATAGGTGCAACCTCATCACAACGGATATTTGCCGCTTCACAGAACTGTTTGAACTGCTTTGCATCACTCCATGAAAAATTGGTGCTAGTTGCATAAACTTGATCGAATTTATTCAATACACAGAAACCATAATCTTCATTGAATCGATTGAAGTAACCTGCAGATTTGATAGCAGTACTATAGCTACGAGGGTAATGATAGCCCATGTGTACTCGTGCCTGATTGATGAATGTTGCTCTTTTGAAAGCAGCATCGTCATGCTCAAGCACCAAAACGTGTTGTCCTCGTTTAGCGCAGAACAACGCAGAATAGAGACCATAAAGGCCTGCTCCAATAAAAATTTTGTCATAAAACATTATTACATTATTTTCATTACAGTTCTTACAATGATATAATTACTTAAAGTGCCAAGCATTATAGTTGCGATTGGTGCTATCCTATCATTAACCCCAATATGTAAAAAAATATTCAATAGGCCTATCGAAACAAGGTAATTAGTGATGTTACTTAAAACAAATCCAACACCATTTTTGACAGTTTTCTTTACTTTGAAGGTAAAAGATGTCGTTAAAAGATAATTAGCAATAAAGGCCAGAAAGTATCCAATGGAATAGCTTAATGTTGGATTAAGCCATCGCAAGAATAACCAATAGGTAAGATACAATACTATTGTTGCTATAATTCCAACTATGCCGAAACGCAAGAGTTCTAACAATTTAGAATTCATCTTTAATTATTTTGTTCTGACTGATGGTATCGAACCGTGAACCATTCAACTTCACCTGTGTAGGCAAAAGTATAATATTGATTGTTTAACAAAAAACTCATTCTCGATATTTGACAACCCCTGCAGGACAACCTACTGCTATCGCAAAATCTGGAATATCATGTGAACAACAGAATTCGTCCCAATAACTATACCGTTACCGATTGTGGCACCAGCTAAAACCCTTGCACCACTTCCAATCCAAACGTCCTCACCTATTGTTAAAGGTTTGATTGTTGAACGTTGAAACTTCATTAAGTTTTCACGTTTTGCTGTGTGATTGTTATCTGCAATCTGTACATAAGGCCCTATCAATGTATATGTGCCAATGCGCATTTCAGACTTGGCTGTTATTATTGTGTTTTGACCAATAGTAACATTATCACCTATTATCAGTTTTAGAGCAGACTTTGTTAGTAAGATTCTTGCACCTTTGTCGATGGTTAATTGCTACCTATTTCAAGGTATGCGCCATCAGTTTTTCTTACTTGCACATTCTTTCGAATAGTTACATTACCACCATATTTACCTGATATTCAGCAAACTACCCCATAAACCACTCAAAGAATGACTTCCTTTTCCTGTTGGATGTTTCTGCTTTGTCTACCCAACCTGCATTTTCATTATGCAGTTTTTTTTGTGTAGAGAGTCTTATCAATACCATTCATAATTATATCATGTCCCAAGTTAAGATTGTATCCTCTGCCAAATCTGTCTTGACAGCACGCCCGATTACTATATCGGCATAGATAGGAGCGATACCTGTACCAGGGCGCTTGGGCATGAAGTCTTCCTTCTTAATGGTCTCACCAGCTTTCATGTAGCGAGTTAAAACAAGTGAACGACGTGCCTCACGACGAGGGGTCTGCTCGCATTCGAGAACGGTCTTCTCAGGAGAACCTAGAACCAAATCAATCCACTGGAAGTTGGCAATTGCTTTCTTGAAATCCTCGGGATCACCAGAATGATAGTGGTCGTTGCCTTGGAGGGTCTTGTCAAGAGTGAAGTGCTTCTCTATTACATCTGCCCCAAGAAGGTAGGCAATTGCCAGAGTCATCATTGTATCGTCTGGAGCCACATGATCACTAAAACCGACCTTAACATCAGGGAATACGCGCTTAAGTGTCTCAATAACTCGAAGGTTTGCGTTCTTAGGATCTGTAGGATAAGAGAGTACGCAGTGGAAAATAACTATCTCTGGGCATCCTTCTTCCTTTAAAATGCGAACAGCCTCATCTACCTCTGATAGATATGCAGCACCTACCGACATATAAACTGGCTTGCCCTTCTTGGCTATGTGGCGGATAAATGGAAGGTTAGAAAGATCTGATGAAGAAATCTTGTAAAAATCTATCATATCGCAAAGGTAGTCTGCAGATGCATAGTCAAAAGGAGTAGATGTGAAATCCATACCTTTTGCGTGTGTATATTCACAGAGTTCACGATAATCAGCTTCGTTGAAACCATCATGCTTCATAAAGAGAGCGTGCTGAGTCTTGGTAGGCTCTTTGCTGAGATCCCAATAAGCAGGAGAATTCTTTGATACGATTGTATCTGCCTTGTACGACTGGAACTTAGCACAATCCATACCCGCTTCTGCGGCAGCATCGATATACATCTTTGCAGCTGCAAGTGGGGTAATGTTGAGTGCTCTCGCAGTATCGTAGAAATTTACACCCATTTCTGCGATAAGATAAGGGCAAGTAGTTCTCATTTGAGTTTTTATTTTAATGATTTATAGTTTTAATTATCTTAGCTGGATTTCCTACAACCACCGAATAAGGGGGTATATTTTTTACAACAACCGCCCCTGCTCCTATGATAGAGTCGTGACCGATTGTGATTGGTCCTATAATAGTTGCTTTGGCTCCTATCGTTACGTTATCCTCAACCACTGGGGCAATGTTGCTTCCAGCTTTGGTTCCTATGGTCACGGCGTGTTGAATGTTGATGTTGTTACCTAATTTTGTATTAGGGTTAATCACTATCCCAAAACCTCTGTGATTGAAATAACATCCTTTCACATTCAGATTCATTGCAATGTCACAATGATAATACCAACAAATTAACCTGTGAATTAACACACTAATATACAAGCTTTTACACCCCCCACCAATTGTTTCAAATAAACGATTATTGAAGCGTATAATTCTGTTGAACCTATTTAATGCCATTGTGTATTATAAATTTTTGATTAGAGTCATTACTCGACGACGGCCGTTTTTAAGATCATGAGAAAGGAGCATATACTGATAGCGCTGGCGCGACTTAGCCGACATGGTCAGGTACATCTTAAGGTTGCCCTCAATGACCTCGTCATCAGGATTCAAACCAATGTAGTCAAAACCATTTTCGTTACACACAAAGCCATGTTTCTCCTCACGATGGTTCTGTGCCATTGCGATAGCAGGAATACCAAGAAGTGCAAGTTCGTAGCCGGTACGTCCACGGGAGGTGTAAGCAATGTCGCAACTTGTCATCAACTCAGGCATGTTGGAAACGTCATAAAGCACTTCTATGTTCTCATACTTGTTGTATTCCAGCAACTGTTCAACGTTGTACTTTGCGCGACCAAGGACAACAATGAAATAGTAATCCTTGTATTCGGGCTTTGAAACTATGTTCAGAAGACGGTCAGAGTAATTCTGTGGATCTGCACCTCCAAAGGCTATAAATACACGTTCAACCTTTTCTTTTATCTTGATAGGCTCGTAATATGTGAAAGTCTTACCACAGATGTAGTATTTTTCGCCTGCTTTAATCTGAGGATACTCCTCATCATGATATAGAGCATTGAAAACGAGATCTGCCTTCATGATGCCTTCACCATCATCTTCGAAGTTAACTATCTTTGCATTTGGCAAAACAGTACGCAAACCAATCATGTAATCCAAAGAGGTGGTGAGGATATCGTTGATGAAAATTGAATACTGCTTTTCCTTACAGATGTTGTACAGTTCAGCAATTCCATTCACAGGAAGAAGATTGTGAGTGGTCTTGCCGAATACCTTAACATCAGTCTGGTTGATGTCATAATAGATATCAGGCTTAACGAAGAACTCATCTGCCATTTCAAGCGCACGATAGATATGACCGATTCCTCGCTTATTATTACCGTTTACATAGATGGCAACCTTCTCTGATTCAAGAAGGCTCGCAACGCTCTTAAGATCCTCGAAAGTATCTACGTCGACAGCCTCGCGCTCAGATACTTCAAAGACATCAACCTTCTCGCCAATACGTGTCTTTTGGGTCACTACACTTCTCTTGGAAACAACAAAAGCTCCTGTTTCGAAGTAGCAAGGGGGCAGGTACTGACGATTGAGGCGCTCTGTGTAGTTAGGCACTTTCTTACCATCCTTAACACCCCAGGACAAGTGAGGAGCGTTGATCGCAGAAATGCAAGTATCGAGATCGTTGTCGATGGTGTATTTGATAGCAGCATCGAGTGTTTCAACTTGTAGAGTAGGAGAAGTTGGTTGCATTGTTACAATGTAGTCATACTCCTTGTCAGTTGGAATGGCATCTGCAATGACAGCATCGAGAGTGACTGCATCTCCGCAGAGACTTTCGTCACGCCATTTGCATTGCGCACCGATCTGGTGAGCAATGATTCGTACTTCTGGAGAGTCGGTGGTCACAATAACATCGGATATGTACTTTGAATTGAGAGCGTTCTTGATTGAATAGTAAATCAAAGGATGACCGCCAATAATTCGGATATTCTTGTTGGGAATACCCTTAGAACCTGCACGTGCAGGTATTACTGCTAAAATACTCATATTTATTGCTATTGAATTTTATTAAACTATTTTCCTTGAAATAATGATAAAAACTATCAATGCAGCTATTAGATGCAGGTAGCAGTATCGAACTGCAAAACTTATGGTTCCACCTGTGTATTTGCTTATTAGTATTTTATATCTACATCAACAATGTGTTTACACTTCGTAACGGTCAGTTTCTTTGTCTGCCAGCACATCGGCAATGCGACGGCATGCTTGACCATCACCATAAGGATTGACAGCATGTGACATCTTCTCGTAAGCTACTGGATCGTCAAGGAGGGTACTGACTTCTGTGACGATCTTGTCGTAATCGGTGCCGACGAGATGAACGGTACCTGAGGCGAGGGCTTCGGGACGTTCGGTGGTGTCGCGCATGACGAGAACGGGTTTGCCGAGGCCCGGGGCTTCTTCCTGTATGCCGCCGGAGTCAGTGAGGACAATGGTGGCTTTGGCCATGAGGTGCACGAACTCAAGATACTGCAATGGTTCGATGAAGAAGAAGTTTTGACAACTCAAGTCCTCACCAAATACTTCATGGATAGGCTTGCGTACGTTTGGATTCAAATGCATTGGATATACGAAATCAACTTCAGAATATTTCTCAGAAAGATCCTTCATGGCTGTCACCATGCGGATAAATCCATCACCAAAGTTTTCACGTCTATGACCTGTAATCAAGACGAGCTTTTTGCCGTCTGCAAGACGGGTTACATCATAGCCAGCTTTTGCCAATACCTCATCCTGCTCAGCACGAAGTGCATCATCAATTTTCAGTTTCTCCACAACCATATGGAGGGCGTCAATAACTGTATTACCAGTTACGAAAATCTGACCATGGACATTCTCTTCTTTAAGATTCTTTTCTGAAAGAGGTGTTGGCGCAAAGTCGTAATTTGCAATACGACCTATAACCTGACGGTTCATCTCCTCTGGCCATGGAGAATGGAGGTTGTAGGTGCGAAGACCGGCCTCCACATGACCAACAGAAATTTGAGCATAGAATGCAGCAAGTGCACCTGCAGTAGAAGTTGTAGTGTCGCCATGGACGAGTATTACATCAGGACGGCATTCCTTCAACACGTCACGAAGGCCAGTAAGCACTCGCACAGTTACATCTGTCAAGTCTTGACCTTGTTTCATTATGTTAAGATCATAATCTGGTTTTACATCGAATATGGTAAGCACCTGATCGAGCATCTCTCGATGCTGGCCTGTTACACAAACTACAGTTTTAAATTCCTTATCATATTTCTGCAACTCCTTAACCAATGGACACATCTTAATAGCTTCTGGACGGGTTCCAAACACTAGCATTACTGTCTTCATATTATAATAATTTGTTTTATATATCATTTATATCGTAAATAAACAACTGACAATATTGTAGGCGATAGTAACTTTTCCGGTTTATGATCCCGGTTCTGTTGAGATGTTTTCCAGCATAAAACATATTGACACCAAGATTTTTTTGAAAAGAATTGTTCCTCATTCGTCAATGTACTCCCATGGATAAGGATTATCCACCGCATTCTGAAATTCTTCAACAGCTTCCCGCTGTTCAACAGTAAGGGATGTGGAATCCCAGGAAGCAATGATAATACGGCCTTCATCAGCCAAAGGCTCATCAAACACCTCGCCATAGCAGGCAGTGAGCAGACGAAGTTTCAGTAACGAAGCAGGAAGAGTATCAAGAATATCCCAACAACGATCTAAGACCTCCTGGATATGTTTTTGTTTTTCACCGTGATCAATAAATGAGGCACTATAGCCCATCAGAAGAGCGAGACAAACATTAGCCTGTTCTTCAACTGTAGAACCTTTGACACCGGAATTATACAAAGCCGTAGTCAGGCGATAAACTTCACCGTTACGACGGGAAAGGTCGTCGCTATAGACCGGATTCCCGTCCATACCTAAATACATCAGATCGTGCGCTGCACGCTGAAGAGCAAGTGTTTCTTCAGAAAGAGACATAATGATTTATGATTTATAATTTGTGATTTATCAGCTGTTCAATGGCAACGGCTGATCGTCAATTATTTGATTACTTCTATAAGATCCGGATGAATCGTAGCAAGCGCAACGGCAATAACACCTTGTATCTCGATAACCACACGACGGTCACGAGCACCTTTCACTTTCAGAAAGATACCTTCCTGTCCTTCGAAGTCACCGCCCGTGATACGTACTTTTGTACCTTTGGACAAATTCAACTCATCAGGTTGGAAGTACATAAGATGGTCATTGTAAGTACCGGCTACTGCAATAAAGCGTTGCATCTCACTGTCGGAGATAATGATTTTCTGACCGCTACGGGTATCCGTAATGTATTGCAAATAGCTTACCTGTGATTTGATGCGTTTCACCTCGGAAGGATGGGCATGGACAAAAAGTAAGTTATGTACAACCGGAACCAAAGCACGGACTTTCTTACCTTTCTTCATGCTGATCTTGTATTGCATGGGAACGAAACAACCCATTTTTTCCTTTTCAAGCAGACGCATAGCATCAGGCTCTCTACGGTACGTGGCACGCATCGCATACCATATTTCAGTCTCTTTATCCGCTTCCATTTCAAGGGTTATTTCAGAAAAGGGTGTTCTCTCGGGGCTTTGAAGTTCTTGCATACACTTGAATTTCAATCACTTGCGAACACTTTATGTAAGATATGGCAAGTATTGTGTTCTTCTTGCCTATTGATTTTTCGTAGCTGTTCATTACCTTGATTACATTGCAGGTAAAAAGCTATAAACGAATGAATTAAGCTAATAAATCGTCTTTTAATCGTTCGTTTAATATGCGTAAAGTTTTTTAAATCTGATAAAGTCAGAGAAAGAATGAAAGGAATAGATATTAACTAATATTTTTACAAGTTTTTTATCGCTTATAATCAGATATTTAAGTAGAAAAAACACTATATTACGAAATCTTTTTTATCAAACATTTTGTCATTCAAAAAAACACCTTTATCTTTGTGCACATTAAACGAACATTTTTTGGACACCCCACAAAACAGGATTTAAACAACTAATATTCAACATATTATCACCCAGAAACAAATTTTCATCCATCATTTTCCACCCTACTCCCCCTCCCATTCCAATTAAATTATCTACTTTCGCATTTTTTAACCACGTTAATATTACCTAACGGTTAATTAATCATTTAAGTCATGACAGAATTAAAAAAAACAAGAAGCTGAACGGAAATCAGCTGAGAAGTAAATCGTACAAATCTGATAATCAGAAGGAAGACGATAGTATAGAACAAGACAAAGCGAATGTAATAAATGAAAATTTATTAGCTTCGAGAAAGTATTACGGAGCAAATACCTATCTGTTGGTAGGCGCCCTAAGATGCTTCAAATTAGGCGGTTTTGAAGGTACGGAAGTCCATACAATCAGTGATTTTATAGAGTGGTGGGACAGTACGGGCAAAATCAGAAAGCATGTGAAAGGAAAGCATATACCTCTAAAAACAAGCAGCTTAAGAACCGAGATAGAGAGTATATGGGCGGTGATACAGAAGGAAGATACAGAACATATAGATCCCTATGGATATGATGTAAAGATTAATCAGTAATAGTTAACTCCAAAGAAAGGGCATAATTTTGCCCCGTCAACAGGATAGTGAAAGGGCTACACCCTTCCACCTGGATGGTGTAGCCCTAACCTAAAAAGGGTGTAGCTATCCAAGACAAAGGGTGTAGCCATCACAGACGGTTGATTATAAACCATTTATAAACAACTAAAATCATTAAGATGGAGAAACAAACGTTGGGACACCAACAAAAGTATGTAACGAAAGACGAAAGAGTGGAGAATCTATGGAAGAAACTGATTGGGCAGGAAACAGACTTATCCGAAGAAACCATCGCATGGATGGCACGACGAATTTTACAATTAACCGCCTACATGCCATACGGATGTGCACTGATAGCCTATCGAAAACAAAATGGAGATTTTTACATGGGAAGAGGAACACTGATACATTACGAAGCCGATTTCCACCGCAAATACGACATCGAGCGTATTCAGAACCATGTAGTGTACTGGGATATAGAGCAACAGGGATGGAGAACGTTCCAGATCGAGAACTTCCTGGAATGGAAACCGGTGGTAAGTTGAAAATTGAGAGTTGAAAATTAAAAAACAAAAGATTATGGATTCATATCTATTACATGATGCCAATGCAGGCAATAACTTTAAAATGATGATAATGATGCAAAAAGAGGGAATGAAAGGATACGGTATCTACTGGATGCTGCTGGAATTTCTAAGATTACAGGACGGATATAAGGCAGACTTAAGAGTATTGCCCATACTGGCACAGAAAATGAGAGTTACGGTAACCACCCTGAAGCGGATCATATATGACTATGCACTCTTCGAGGTAAACGGCACAAGCTTTTCATCGCCCGGACTCACACTGCGCATGAAACCATGGGACGCCCAACAGGACGCAAAAAGAGAGTCAGGCCGTCGTGGAGGGCTGGCTAACCAGCAGAAAATCAGAGATGCCAAGGCAAGCAACGCTTTAGCTACAAACAAAGAGAATAAAGAGAATGAAACAATCCCCTCTATATCTCCCCAGGGAGACACGAGGAAGAATGAGGAGATTCTTCTTGTTCCACCGGAGTATGCACTCAACAAACAGACACACAACTATGAAGGATTGACAGAAGAATTGGAACGGCAAAAAGTGACATCCTTAAAAGAGAAAAATGCCATTCTCAGACTGACCGACTTTGGAAGACTGGGAGGCAAAATATGGAAAATCATCTATGACATCAACAATTCGCCACAGATGAAAGCAAGGATTGTGATGCCCGGAAAATATATTCTGAAGCTGTTGCAAAATTAAGTAGATGATCATAATTAGTTTATACTTTGCAAGTATAAGCTAATTATGACATACCTCCCCTGATCATCCTACATAAATATCAGCTGCTTTTTAAGCAAGTCCACAATATCGCTTTGCAGTTTCTGCGCATTGATAGGTTTAGAAGTGTACGCATCAAAACCACTGTTCAGAATGCGTTCTTCATCTTCGGCATAGACATAAGCTGTCACTGCCATAATTGGGACCGTCGGCGACATTTCACGTATAAGTTGTGTAGCTTCGTAACCGGTCTTTTTAGGCATATTGATATCCATCAATATCAGATGGGGGTTGTATTGCTTGAATAGCTCCACCGCCTCTTCCCCATCCCAGGCATGGAGAATGTTGTACTGACGCTTCAGGATAGATTCGAACAACAGGAAATTACTCTCATTATCCTCAGCTATCAGAACTGTGAGTTTGCTCTCCACTTTATTCAACCGGTGTTCCTTCTGTTCCCTCACCGATTTGAGCTCAACGGGACGATAAGGAAGAGTGAACCAGAAAGTAGAGCCCTTGCCGGGTTCCGATTCCACACCAATCTCACCACCCAGATTCTCTACAATACTTTGGCAAATAGAGAGTCCCAGTCCTGTGCCCTGCGAGAACGAATCAAGCTTTACAAAACGACCGAACACAGTATCTTTCTTGTCTTTTTCAATTCCATATCCCGTATCCGTGATATAGAAATAGAGAAAATCAGTATTTTTCAGATGATAACCAAAAGTAATGCTTCCACTGGGGGTAAACTTCATAGCGTTATTCATCATATTGGTTACCACTTGTGTCAACCTGTTCTTCTCAATGTTTACAAAACAATCCGGCATTTCCGGCAGATATCGGATGACAACCGCATCATTTTTCTGGCGGAGCCGGGCGGATTCTTCCAACTCCTGAAACAAGGCATTCAGATCTATATCAGAATAGACAAACTCAAGTGTTCCGGACTCAATCTTGGAAAGATCCAGAATATCTCCTACGAGTTGCAACAACAGGGTATTATTGTTCTCGATAATATTGATGTATTCTTCTTTTTCTTCCGGCTCTTCCGCATCCGCCAGAATACTGGAAAAACCGACAATGGCATTGAGCGGAGTACGTATTTCATGGCTCATATTAGCCAGGAAAGCTGATTTAAGACGATTGGATTCTTCTGCTTTTTCTTTTGCCGTAATCAAATCTTCTTCCATTTTCTTTCGCCCGGTGATCACGAGAGAAGAACCGATCAAAGTAATCGGATTGCCCTTTTCATCCCGCTTATCAACCGTGGCCTGAGCCTCAACCCATTCATAACGCGCCACTCCATTCTTGCGGACTATCACACGATATTCTTCCTTAATTTTAGAAACATTACCTTCCGTCAGTTCCTTATAGGCTTTCTTTACCCGTTCCCTATCTTCCTTACAGATTTTGGCAAAATATTGGTAATCGGGTACGGAAAGCTGATCTTCGTTCATCATGCTGTCGTCATGGCTAAGCTCCACCGGACGGTTCACATCACAGAGCATGGTACCCTTTTCCAGATCCCATTTCCAAGGAACGATATTCGCCACATCCAGCGACATTGACAATTTATGATTAGCGGAACGCAACATCTGTTGTGTCTCGGCCAGTTCGGTATTGTCTACGCAGAAAACATCAATGAATCCCTTATGCTTGGAAGGCGTCAGAATCACATTGAAATAATTACCTATATTTTCGTAATAGTATTGATAAGAAAGTTCCTTTTGAGTGGAAGTAACCATGCTATAGAGGTGGCACATCCTTTCAAAACCTTTCGGATCCGCCTCACTTCCTTTTTTGCCAATGACCTCACCCATGGATTTGAAGTATTTCTCAAAACGTGGATTGGCTTCTACAGTGATATAGTCCACAATCTTTCCCGCAGAGTCGTAAATCAGTTGCTGTTTCAAATAAACGATGGGCATATTCTCAAACAAACTGTGATAACTGGTCATCAGTCTGATCTGTTCTTCCTGCTTTTTTCTTGCTCTGGACAGCCACCCCATCCGCAGCCACATAAACAAGAGCATGATGACTACAATGGCAATTATGACGCTATATTTATGTTGTTCCCAGAAAGAGGGCGGCATCATATAAAAGACTGAATTGGGAGGACACAAGCCAGGCGATAATCCGGCTTCCATAAGATCGTAATAGTTGAACATGGGAGTAGGCACACCACAGTCTACGATACGGGCTCCTTTCTCGTTGACGCCGGATAAAACACCATTGGTAATCTCAACCACTTTTCTTCCAACAGTTTTTTCATCAAAGAAATAGCCGCCTACCAGGCCGTTCCGCTGCAATCCGGTATTATCTAATGAGAAGATAGGTGAAGAGGAATAATAGCTCAGAATTCTGGAAATATTATTGGTTAATACGACATTCCCTTTTTGAGTATCCTGATGCCATGAGCAAAAGAGAACTCCGCTGTTTGCCTCTGCATGGCTCAATGAATCCGCCAATGCATCGGTAGTCATTACACCGGCAACATAATCCTTTATTTCAAGTTCGGGAAAGTTCTTGCTCACAATCTCTTTTAAATCCGAACGGAATTGGGCACTTATATACCGGGCATCCGACAGAAATATCAACTCATCCATTTCAGGCATCAAATCCTGCATCAGCGAAACTGTTTCTTTGAGATATGCAGGTACATAGAATACAGTCAGCGACAAATCTCCTTTATAATCTTTCAAGGGAGTTCTCTCTTCTACCAGAATGGCGCGCCTCTCCAGATAAGCCTCTTGCGGACCGACGTAATCCGTCTCCGTACAAAGAATCACAGGGACATCTTTCCATTGTTTTTCTATATCATCTCTCAGCAAACCCCAGGAAGCACTACCTAAAAGAATCAGGAGTTTTGGAGGATTGTCTGCATATTTTCCAAAGAGACCTTCTTCATATTCCAATAATTCTTCTGCATTTTGTAAATGCATAAATTGACTGCCCATGTGCTCCACATCCACTACATAAGGAGAATTTTTATGCTGATAGGAATTATAAATAGGGATGATAAAGTCGTTGCTCCATCGGGAAGAGCCACTGTATGCGTTGAGAATCAATATTCTATCTTCATTGCCCGGTTTAAATGCTGAGGATACTTCGCCAAATACATTAACAGCATTTAAAAGGAAAGCAACTAATATAATAAACACTCTGATTATTATTTGCAAATATTTCATCGAAATTACAGTTTAGTCTCCAAGTGTACCCATTCTTTACCACACAAGGAACAAAAGGTCTACATCATAGAGAAATTAGACTGCAAAACTAATTAAAAATCAGAGAATTCCCAGTTTTTGGAAAAGAGATTTTTAAAGAGGATTGCGTATCTTCCATATTCTGCGTACTTTTGAAAGCATAAAACAATAATATCAATGAAAATACTTCATACCAGCGACTGGCACCTGGGACATACATTATATAATTATGACCGTAGCCACGAGCAACAAGCATTTTTGCAACAACTAACCCGTATCGTAGCAGAAGAAATGCCGGATGCAATGGTAGTGAGCGGAGACATCTATCACTACTCCACCCCATCGGCAGCCACACAAAAGATGTACACGGATGGTATGCTCGAAATTCACAGGGCATGTCCCGGAATGACGATTGTGGTAACTGCCGGAAACCACGACAGCAGTTCTAAACTGGAAATAGACAGCAGTCTATGGAACCATTTTGGTGTGAAAGTCGTGGGAAACATCGAACGCACCCGGGAAGAGGTGAATCTGGAAAAACATATTGTGGAAGTAATAGATGAAGCAGCAGCACTGAAAGGATATATCATTGCCGTCCCCCACGTCTATCCACAGAATTTCCCGATGCTGGACACTGAAACGCCACGCGAAGAACGGCAAGCACGTTTCTTCCAGGCATTGCTGGACGAAGTAGGAAAAATGAACACGGGAGGATTGCCCGTTGTATTAATGGCACACCTCTCCATAGAAGGCAGCGACCGGACGGGGCATGACGAAACCGTGGGTGGAATAGAATACGTCCCCATCAGTTCCATGGGCGAAGGATACGATTATCTGGCACTCGGACACATTCATTGTCCGCAGAACATCAAAGGAAACGGACGGCATGCACGCTATTGCGGTACCCCCCTGCCCGTCAGTTTCGACGAAGCTTATCCACACTCCGTATCTATCGTCGAATTAAAAGGACGGGAAGCGCCACAGATAAGGACAATAGAAATAGAAAATCCAATACCACTCGTCACCCTCCCCAAGGAACCGGTAGTCTTTGAAGAAGCCATAAAGTTACTGGAAGAATATCCGGACGATAAGCCGGCTTATATCCGCCTGAATGTTCTGATAAAAGACTATCTGGCACCCGACTGCAATGAACGGGCATCGAATGCCGTAAGAGGAAAAAGCTGTAAATACTGCTATATCAAATCCAACCGCGAAAAACAAACTTCAGACTACATAGCCCGGCACATCTCCATCCAGGAAATGCAGGAAATGTCTCCGCTGGAAATAGCCAGACTTTATTATCAGGAGGCAGAAGGAGAAGAGATGGACGAGGAACTCTGTGAACTGATGAGCAGTGTCGTACAGAAAGTGAGAGAAAAGAATAATCTGCGCTAATCCGTGTAATCTGTGGTGAACTATGAAACTTCAAAAACTGACTATAAAGAATCTGGCCTCGATAGAAGATGCCGTCATTGATTTTGAGAACGGCCCTTTAAGTGAAGAATCCCTGTTCCTGATCTGTGGTGAAACAGGCGCCGGCAAAACAACATTACTCGATGCCATTTGCCTGGCACTCTATAATGAAACGCCCCGCATGGAACGCACAGCAAATGAAAAGTACCGGGATGTAGGGCAAACGTTTTCTTCTAAAAAGGAAGATGTGGCTATAAACGACAGCCGCCAACTGATGCGACGAAATACCAGTGAAGCTTGGACAGAACTGGAATTTATCGGATCAAACGAAATACCTTACATCGCCAAATGGTACGTAGCCCGCGCACATCGGAAAGCATCCGGTGCCATTCAAGACACTAAATGGACGCTGGAAAACTGCAAAACCAACCTCCAACTCACCAAGAGAAACGAAATCAAAGCGGAAATACAAGAAGCCGTAGGGTTGAACTTCGAGCAATTCTGCCGCACCACCCTATTAGCTCAAGGAGATTTCACTAAGTTTCTTCAGAGCAAAGAAAGTGAGAAATCGGACATCCTGGAGAAACTGACAGGTACCGGAATTTATTCTGAAATAGGTGCAGGGATTTATGCCATAACAAAAGAAAAGCGCATAGACTATGAGAATCAGAACCGGAAACTGGAAGGAATCCATGTGCTGACTGAAGAAGAAATGACCGGAATTAACGAAACAATGGCTGCATTAAGTAGCGAAATCAACGGAAATACCGGGCAAAAGAACATAGCAACACTGAAACGTGACTGGCTGAAAAGAAATACTGAACTCACCCTTACTCAAGAAAGTCAACAGAGAATCTGGGAAGTGAAGAAAGAACAGTTACAATCGGATGACTTCCGGCAGAAAGAACTACTGATAAAGGATTGGAATCACACTGCGGATGCCCGCAATTGGCTCTCCTCTTTCAAACAGCAGCAGTGGCAACAAGAAATCAATGCCGAACAAACCGAAAGCTTGAAGCAGAATTTCATCCGCCTCAGCAGTGGCTGCGTTTGGCTGAAGGAGAATATGAAAGAGCAACAGGCAAAACTAATTCTTGCTGAAGAATATCTGCAAACCCATGCACCGTTCCTGCCCATGTTCGAGCAGAGCCAGTCTATCGTCACCGATTTGAATGCCGTGCTCTCCTCACATTCCCGCATCTCCATTTACGAAAAGCAGATAGTGGAATTGGTCCGGCAGCAACCTGCCCAAGAGCAAGAACGCACAAATAAGGAGAATGACTTCAATCTGAAAAGCAAAGAGAATCAGATCAGGCAACAGGAAATAAACCAACTGAACGCACAGCTTGATTCCATGAACCGGAGTGCCTTGCAAGAAAAGAAAAGTACATTGGAGACTATCAAAGAGAATTTGCAAAAAGCTCAAAATGCCCTGATAGTACTGGAAGATAAAAAGGCGGCTTTGGCCACAGCAGAGGAAAACGAGAAATCACTGGAAACCAATCTGCAAGCCGGCAAGAACCGGAACGGGAAACTTAAAAACGAATTCGACACTCAGAAGAAGGCGTACGATGACCTCAAAGAGCTTTATGACAAACAAAAAGAAGCTGTGGAGGAATGGGCCAAAGAAGCCCGTGCCCGTCTGTCCATAGGAGATATGTGTCCGGTATGCGGCCAGAAGATAGAGGTGCTCAGCAAGGACGAAGATTTTCAGTCGATGCTTGCCCCTATCCGGCAGTCGCTGGAAGCAAAAGAGAAAGAATACAAGGAAGCGGAACAAGCATTAAACAGCAACCGGACAGAGGTCAAAACTTACGAGAATATGATAGCGAACAGCCGCCTGGCAACAGAAAATACCCGAAAAGGTCATGATCTTGCCCGAACGGAAGCAGAAGAGCAATGCAGTCGGTGTTCTATTCCAAGCATCTCAGACAATACCAAAGAAATACTGGAAAAGTTATTTCAGGAGAATAAACTGAATCTGGAGAATGTCAATGCCAAACTAAATGAAGTACAAACCCTCTCCAACCATATTTCCCGGCTGCAACATCTGAAGGATAATCACCAGAAAGCTGTGGAAGCCGCCCGGAATGCATTGGACACCGCTGACAAGAATCTGACGAAGCTGAAAAACGATATCACCAATAAACATTCACTGGCGGAAAGTGAAAAAGAGATTGTTCGTACTACGCTGGAACGCGTCAGCCCACTGATTCTTTGGGAAGGGTGGCAAACGGAGTGGCAGACCTCCCCTACCGCTTTTATCGAACGCCTACAGAAATCCGCAGAGCATTATAAACTTGCACAGAACAGACAGGCGGAATTAAAAGCTGCCATCGCCCTCATCGATAAAGAACTGAGCAGCATATCCGCCACACAAGAACTGATCTGTACGGCTTTCCCTGAATGGAGGCATTTTACGGCAAAGGAAAAAATGGAAATCAAGAATCTGGGAATGGCGTGGAATACGCTGAATTCTGAAGTCGGCGGACTGAAACAGAACATCCTGTCTGTCCGGAAGAATCTCGATGAGCTACAAGCCAGCCTGACAGCATTCTACACCACACACCCGGATATGGACGAAGCACGCCTCATCGCTCTTTCCTCCTACTCCAACGAACAAATAGAATCTCTGCGTAGCGGACAGCAGAGGCTTAGAGAAGAAGAAGTGGCAGCACAGACAGCCTTCAGACTTACAACCGGCCAACTGGAAGAACACCAAAGTAAGAAGCCGGAAATGGAAGAAGAAGAAACCCTTGAAAGTCTAGATAGTCTTATCACTGCTTTGGATGAAAAGATCACAGCAGGCAATCAGACCCTCTTACGACTGAAAATCCAATTGGAAGAGAATGCGAAAAACATTGCCCGGATAAAAGATGAGAAGAAACGTGCAGACGAATTGCGGGAGGTTTATCTGAAATGGGACCGCCTTTGCCATCACTTTGGTGACGAGAAAGGAACAAATTTCCGAAATATTGCCCAGAGCTTCGTACTGAAAGAATTGCTCAATGGAGCAAACTTCTACCTGCAACGCCTGACCGAACGTTACGAGTTGGAATGTCAGGCAGGTTCACTCACCATTCTGCTGCGCGATTTATATCAGGGAGGTGCGGCACGTCCGGCCTGTACACTGTCCGGCGGAGAGAGTTTCCTGGTTTCTCTGTCATTGGCACTCGGTTTGTCTTCACTCAGCCGGCATAGCCTGTCTGTAGATACATTGTTCATTGATGAAGGATTCGGAACCCTGAGCAGTGATTATCTGAACACAGTAATGGACACACTGGAGAAACTGCATCAGATGGGCGGCAAAAAAGTGGGTATCATCAGCCATGTAGAAGGACTGCGCGAGCGGATCAAGACCCAGATACAGGTGAAGCGAATTGATAATTCGAGAAGTGAAATCACAACAGTGAGGACACTATGAATTTTATTGTGTACTTTTGTAGCAACTATTAATAGAAAAAGACAATGAAGAAGTTCATAAAAGGAGTCCGGTTTGCTCCTAAAAACTATTCCGACGAAGTAGAAGCGAAGATTCAACACTATAAAAAGGAAGGTTATAAACTACCGTCGCGCCACTTATTGCGCACCGAAGAACAACTGGCGGGCATCCGCGAAAGTGCCAAAATCAACACCGCACTGCTGGATTACATTTCTGCAAACATCCGCGAAGGAATGTCCACTGCGGAAATTGACCACATGGTTTATGAATTTACAACGGATCATGATGCAATACCTGCCCCTTTCATGTACGAAGGTTTTCCCAAAAGTGTATGTACAAGCATCAATGACGTGGTATGTCATGGCATCCCAAGCACGAAAGAGTTCCTGCGCAGCGGAGATATTGTGAATGTAGACGTTTCCACTATTTATAAAGGATATTTCTCGGATGCGTCACGAATGTACATGATTGGAGAAGTGAAGCCGGAAATGCAACGCCTGGTACAGGTGGCAAAGGAATGCCGTGACATTGGCGTACAGACAGCACAACCGTGGGCACGGCTTGGAGACGTCGGTGCAGCCATTCAGGAACATGCGGAGAAAAACGGATACAGTGTAGTACGCGACCTGTGCGGACACGGCGTAGGAATCAAGTTCCATGAAGAACCGGACGTTGAGCACTTCGGCAAGCGCGGTACAGGTATGCTTATCGTTCCGGGAATGACATTCACCATCGAACCGATGATCAATATGGGAACTTACGAAGTCTTCATTGATGAAGCCGACGGATGGACCGTCTGCACAGACGACGGACTGCCTTCGGCACAATGGGAAAGTATGCTTCTGATTACCGAAAACGGCAACGAGATATTGACTGAATAAGCATGGATATTGTTTTTCTAATTATCGGTCTTATAGTAGGTGTCGGCGTAGGGTATCTGATAGCCGGACGAAAAAGTGCCGCGTTATCCGCACAATTGCAAGCCACCCGCGAACGGGAAGAACTGCTGAATCGTACGGTAGAAGAACGGATTGCACGTGAGAGAACCATCACAGCCGAGCGCCTGGCGGAGCAGGAAAAATCTTTCAATCTGAGACTGGCGGAGCAGCAGAAGCAATGGGAAGAGCGTCTGAAATTGCAAACTGAAGAAGCGGAAGCCTTGCACAAACGCATGAGCACGGAGTTTGAGAATCTCTCCAACCGCATTTTCAAAAGCAAGACAGAAGACTTCACCAAGCTGAATTCGGAGCATCTCAGCAATTTACTCCGCCCATTGGGGGAAAACCTGAAAGATTTCCGGGAAAAGGTAGAACAAGTATATGACAAAGAGTCGAAACAACGTTTCTCACTGGAAGAACGCATCAAAGATTTGGTAGAACTGAACAACCGGATCAGCGAAGATGCCAACAACCTGACCCGTGCGCTAAAAGGTGATTCCAAGATACAGGGCAACTGGGGAGAAATGATACTGGAACGTCTGTTGCAAGCTTCCGGCCTGATAGAAGGCGAACATTACTTCCGCCAGGAATTCCTGAAAAACGAACAGGGTGAAATGCTGACCAACGAAGAAAGCGGTCAGAGAATGCAGCCGGATATTATTGTCAGGTACCCGGATGAGCGGGAAATGATTATCGACTCCAAGGTATCCCTGACTGCCTATGCCGCCTACAATTCCGCCGAAAACAAAGAGGAAGAGGCTCGCTGGTTGAAAGCACATCTGCAATCGGTACGGGCGCATGTGGATGAACTCAGCCAGAAGGATTATTCGCATTATGATGCAAAAGCGCCGGACTTTGTGATGATGTTTATCCCTACCGAAGCTGCCTACCTGACGGCGATCAAAGCGGATACCAATCTATGGGAATATGCCTATAATAAAAAGGTGGTATTGATGAGTCCTACCAATCTGATCAGTGCGCTCCGCCTTTCCCTCGATCTCTGGAAACGGGAAAATCAAGTGAAGAATGTGCAGGATATTATCAAACGAGGTACATTACTTTACGAAAAGATTGCCGGATTTACAGATACATTCCTGCGCATCGGTGACAATCTGAGCGGATTGCAAAGAGATTATGACAAGGCTTACAACCAGCTTTCGGATGGCAACGGCAGTGTGGTAAGACAGGCCGAACTGTTGCGTAATATGAGTCTGACTCCTAAAAAACGAATATCAGCAAGACTGCTGCCCAAAGAAGAGGAAACGGAGGAGGAAGAAAACGGACAGGACAAATAGACAATCCAAATTAAGATATATAAAACATGAAAATCCTAAAAGACCGTATCCTGAAAGATGGAAGATGCTACCCCGGAGGCATACTGAAAGTAGATAACTTCATCAACCACCAGATGGACCCTATCCTGATGAAATCCATCGGTGTGGAGTTCGTCAGACGTTTTGCCTCCACCCCAATCAACAAAATTATCACGGTAGAAGCCAGCGGTATCGCTCCCGCCATTATGGTAGGTTATTTATTGGAATTACCCGTAGTCTTCGCAAAAAAGAAAAAGCCGAGCACTATGGAGAACATGCTGGTTACTTCTGTCTATTCTTTCACCAAGCAACGCTCCTATGATGTATGTGTCAGTAAAGACTTTCTCCGTCCGGGCGACCGGGTACTTTTCATCGATGATTTCCTGGCCAACGGAAATGCTGCCAAAGGTATCATGGAACTTGTAAAACAAGCCGGAGCCGAACTGGTGGGCATGGGCTTCATCATAGAAAAAGCCTTTCAGCATGGAGGTGACGAACTTCGTGAGCAAGGTATTCATGTGGAGTCTCTGGCGATTATTGAGAGCCTTGACAATTGCGAAATTAAAATCAGGTAAAAGTATTTATCGTACATCTATAAACTTACAGCCGGCTTGTTTATGAATCAACAAGCCGGCTGTTTCGTTATAATCCGAGTATCTATTTTTATTCAGTAAAGCATTATTTATGGGATAAAGTTGTCCGAATAACTTCTTTCACATCTTCCACGATTCCCATAGTAACATCTTTATCAAACTTCAGTCCCACTGATAATCCATCGCTGTTGGCAACCGTTTGGTAATCCTTTAGCTTCAATTCCAATTCCTGAAGAGAAGGATTCTTTATCACTGAGCTTGTACCTCCTTTCGGATACAAAGATACTTCTATGGGTAAAAATATATCCGAAGCCGTCTTATATTTAGAACTGTAAATCTTAGGTTCTCCAAAAGAAACGAATATAGGAAGCAAACTATCTAAACGAGCTTCAGAAACTCCGCCTAATTCTCCGGAAATTTCTCCACGAACTTGTAGATAAGCCTCTTTTATGGTGCGCAGGTAAGAAGTGATAGCGGTGGATGACGAACCACGGTCATATCTCACAAATAAACCGGGAACCTGCCTTTTATCCGTATTTGCAACTTTCCTATATTCTTTCCTCAAGAGATCCTTAAGACGGGCTGATAAGGTTTCCACATCATATTCCTTAATCAATTCCTGATTCAGCATCATCTTATTATTCATGTTCACAAAAAAACTATAAAAAGTTCCCGTCGTTTTCTCAAGCTGATGCTCCTTCCTTCCACCCACAGCATCTTCTGCCTTACGTTTGAAGAAAACTTCTAACTGTTGCAATTCACCCTCCTGGACTGAATCTTGTTTCACACTCACAGGGCTATTTATCACCTGTTCCACTGTTTTCTTAACTTCCGGCCGTGCAAAAGCATAAAGCGTTCCGGCCGCTACGGGCACAAAAAGCAATAGCTTCAAACGCGCCCAATTGTTTGTTCTTCTTTTTAACATCATTGTGATACGATTTTTAAGTTTGCTGTGATTGAACCCGCAAGCCATAGAGTAGAGCCTTGTACCCACGGACTTCTTCACCAGCAAGAGTTGATATTCTGTTGCATCGATGCCATTATTAATAACGCCATTATCGGCTTCATATTCATGCACTTCACGAAGTTCACGCATCAGGAGCCATGCGGCAGGATTGAACCAATGGAATATAACGATACATTCCATCCAAAGTAAATCCAATGTATGTCTATGTTGCAGGTGCATTTGCTCATGCAACAGGATTTCTCCGGGGTTCCGTTCGTAATCCTCCTGTGACAGGACAATGGTATGCCCCCAACTGAAAGAGACTATCTTCTCCGGACAGATGACCAGCTTGTATTTCCCGTAATTACAGGCAGGATAGCTCCGGATAAGCCGACGCATACGGATGGTAGAAAGCAAGAGGAAAGCAAGCACTATCAAAGCCCCGATAAAATAACAACCGCCCAACAGCCAGATCACAGGAATAGTATGAATCACATTCGTACGATCTCCCTCTATACCCTCCCCTTTCTCTGCCATCAAAAGACTTGCTTCTTCAGACAAATGCTTTTCACCCGTTCCTCCTTCTCTTTGAACATCTATTTCCTTCTCAGTCAATAAATGTCTTACAGTAGTTATTGGCAACTGCAAGGTTGTATATTGAGGAACATCTATTTGCAGCAATGGAAGTAACGTACATGCCATCGTTCCTGCCAGCAACAAAAAACGGTTCGTACGGAACAGCGTATCTTTCCTGAAAAACAATCTGAACAGAAAGTACAGGATTGTCAGGCATAAGGTAGACTCAAATATATAAAACAATATAGTTCCCATGATCTATTTATTTGCCGGGTATAACTCTATTTCTATCTGTTCGACTTTTTACTTTCGATCTCTGCTATCAACGCTTTTAACTCGTCTACCGACATACCCTCTTCTTCAATAAATGTAGATACAACATTGGTATAAGAGTTATTATAGTATTGGGCTACTACGTCATTCAGTGCAGAACGCTTATATTCTTTATCGGAAACAGCCGCATAGTACTGATACGTGTTACCATAGGCCTTGTATTTCACAAAGCCTTTTTCCTCTAATCCTCTAACTAAGGTAGATACGGTATTATAATGAGGTTTCGGCTCTTCATAAAAAGCCAGCAATTCACGAACAAACATCGGACCATGTTCCCAGAACATTTGCATGATTTCCTCTTCTTTAGCAGTTAATCGTTTCATAATATTTTCAGGTTTATTTGGGTGAACAACGCAAAGATAGGAATTAGTTTTAAACAAACAACTAATACTATTAGTTATTCAACTAACAAAACAAGTAGTTTAACTAATATTATTAGTAGATAGTAAATACACCTTATTATATATAGAAAAAGAGAAGAAGTATAAGGGCAAGGATTGTTTGCAGCAGAAGAGAAATCAAATACATTCAGTCCTGAATTAAAAACCGCATAAAAACCGCAAAACGTTTTGTAATCCACCTATAA
>OHKL01000318.1_pt1 | contig 35411 bp, 38 predicted proteins | sample 1568721 | NCBI WGS metagenome assembly OHKL01 (sample SAMEA3879543, study PRJEB24766) | human gut metagenome | biome: human-associated habitat; feature: feces | place: USA | collected 1985/1987 | reverse complement strand
TTCGGAAAATCAGCAATCTGCATCCCTTTCTTTGAAATCAATTTTGACAGAATATACATCACATTTCCACGAACAAAGCTGCATATTACCATTACAAAATAATATTTATAACTTTCTCCCATATGAAAATTCATAGCATGGAGTAACAGCAAGGCTACAGGTTCAAACAGCATTCCAATACCCATGAATGTCACAATATTTATAATTCTCGTCCACATTCCTGATTCATAATAAAATGATAACAGTATAAGCACAATCAAAAGAGTCGCAAGATTCAGATACGGATTTTTTATGCTACTGACAAATGTCCATATAATTGCAGCAATGGTAAATCCAGCCCATATCCATACCTTTGATACTGGTTTCATTTTCTTATTGGAATGAAAATAATACATAAACACTGCCAGATCAAACAGGCTGATGGCAAAGCGTATCACATATTCCATCCTTAAACCATCCTCCTTACAAACTCCATATGTTTTTCTTTTAAATTCTGCTTATGGGAGCGGGCAATCAGAAGTCTTTCTTCATTGTCCATCACTACTTCATCTCCATCAATCGCCCTGATATGCCCAAGATTGATGATATATGATACATGAATATGGGCAAAGACCTTATCATCAAGCTGTTTCCATATTTCTTCAGTTGTCATATTTGCCTTGAAATTTTCTGAAATCGTATGTATCACTGCCTGACGACCTTTCTTCTCAAAATACACAATATCATCGCAGCTAATACGAAACTGATTTTTTCGGAACTGAAAGACAAAGTCACGCTTTATCATATGAAGATACTGCATGGCTTTTAAAAGAACGGACTCCAGCTTTTCCACTGTAATCGGTTTAGAAATATAGTCAAAGGTAATAACCTCAAAAACATCCATAACATACTGAGTATATCCAGTCAGGAATACAAACAATGCTTTGGCATCTATTTTCCGGATTTCTTTTGCAAGCTGCAAACCATTCATCTCCGGCATTTCAATGTCAAATATATACAGATGATACATTTCTCCATAATCTATAACATGCTTCAGCAACTCCTTCGCTGTAAAATACACTTCATAAGAAAACTGGTACTGCGCTAACTTATCAAAAGCACTTTCCAGCATTTCTACATCTGTTCTGCTGTCATCACAGACCGCAATATTAAGCATAACACTTCCTCCTTTTCGGGCTTGGAAGTAGGAAGCACTTCAATTTATCTAATCAACTTAGATAAATAAGCCAGCACACGGTCAAAAAACTCATTTCTCTGCTCCTTTGTGCTGTTCGCAACATAGTAATCCAGATTAAAATCTTTCATACTGCTCTCGCCTGTTATCAGATATGTAGGATCAATTCCATATTTATGATAGAGTGTCAACACTTTATCTACAGATATTCCCGTTATACCCGCCTCAAGCTTTCGATAATGTTCCACTGTAACACCTAATACATCCGCAATTTCTGACTTTTCGAGGTTCATATTCAGTCTTGCCTCTCTTAGTCTCTTTCCTATCTGTATATTGGCATCTTTTCTTCCTGTATCCAAGATTTTGCACCTCTTTTCCATGTTAATCATATCAATGGGACTTTGATTCTCATAGTCCAGAAAACAACCCAACGCACATCATTTTATGCTCGTAAGTAGGTTAATTTGTGCTTTTATTAAAAAAACGAATGGCACATCTGATACCATTCGTCTTTATCTGCTCTATATTCTGTTGTAAATTCTATTAGCGGACAGTTTTTGGCTATTTATCATATCCATCACTGCATTTCTTTTACTCTGACATCCACTGTATTTTTAAAATTTTCAATCTGATGTGAATACTGTTCATTCATAAGCGTGGAATGAATCATAAAATCCGCTGTTGCAATATTATTTGCAATCGGTATATCATACACCTGTGCAATTCTAAGAAGTGCCTTAACATCTGGATCATGTGGCTGTGCTGCCAGTGGATCGGAGAAGAAAATAACCATGTCGATATTTCCCTCTACAATTTTTGCCCCTATCTGCTGATCTCCACCTAATGGACCACTGTTATATCCTTTTATCTTTAATCCTACATGATCTGCTATCATTCTCGCAGTCGTTCCGGTTCCTGACAGATTATGTTGCTGTAAAATTTCTTTATTGTCCATACACCATTTCAACATATCCTGTTTTTTCCCATCATGAGCAATCAAAGCTATGTTTTTTTGTTTTTCAATCGTCATTGTAAGATATTTAATCATCTGCGTACCCCCAAGCTGCCGTTTCTATTATTGTGTTCCATCCTTTTTCTGTACTCTCTTGGTGTAATCTTGTATCTGTCCTTAAAAACATGGTTAAAAGTTCTTTGACTTTCAAACCCACAATCAAGACATATATTTGTAATGGAATCCATTGTGTTTTCCAGTGCCGCAACTGCATAATTTAACCGGACTCCATTCACATATTTACTAAAATTACAGTGAAAGGTTTTTGCAAACATTCTTGATAACACATATTTGCTTACACACAAATCGTATGCCATTTTTTCAAGACTGATTTTCTCTCTAAAATTTTTAGCTACATATTCTACCGCATTATAAATCAGGTCATCACTCCCTACTGTGCTTTTATCAACCATTGGCATTTCTGCGAAAACATGGGCAAGAATCATCTGTACATAAGCCTGTATCAGCATGGGATTCCCCTCTGTTATTCCTGCCAGATATTTTATGGCATTTACTACATCAGGATGCACTTGCTCTTTTTTTACAACCGGGTTCTTCGGGCTGTATATCTGCAAGACTTGTATATAGGCAGGGTTTACATATCCAAATTCATTGACGGATACATTTAATGCTTCCACAGCAGTCTCAACCCTGTCTATGACAGTCTTTGCCTTAATCGTCTGCTTATAAAACATATCCGCTTTTTTCACCTCCCCGTCTTCATTTACTTCTTCAAGACTGCAAAGAAGTGGGTAATCGCTGTCATCTCTGAAAGCTATTCTGTTTGCTTTTGAAGTAATGGCTCCATACTGCTTTACGAAGGCATCATATTTTACATTAAGAAGTCTCTGTTTATCAGAAAGCTCCTCCTCGCTGCAGCCATCCATCTGGATATCAATCAGCTCTCTTGTTATCTGTCTGATTTCATCAAGGCTTCGGATTCGCTCCTCGGCAGTCTGTGATACTTCTTTTCTTACCATCTCGGAATTTTCCCTGTAATAGAGTTTTCCTTCAAAAAATGTGTAAGTGTAGTTTCTCACATCCGGATCAGCCGGGATAACTTCCTCCGTCTGCTCCGCCTCATCTGCCACTCTCTCAAAATCTGTCATCTGGGCTTTGATATTACCGATAGCCTTATTGAGAGTCTCATACATATTGAAGTTCTCATCATTATTCACACAGACTGTATATCTGCTGTCCTGTCCGTAAATCCTTGTGTCATATTCCATAGATCCAAGCATCATCTCCGGATGCTCTGCAAAATAAGAGTTGACTGCAATGCCATTCTCAGTTACACCAAGGTGTACCCAGTCAGGTTCAATATCAATCTTTCTCTCCCTCTTCTGCAAAAACAGGATATCTGCTGTCACTTCGGTTCCTGCATTATCTTTAAATGCAGTATTCGGAAGTCTTATCGCTCCCACAAGCTCTGCTCTTTCAGCCAGATACTTTCGGATAGTAGGATTTGCCTTATCAAGTGTTCCCTTTGTGGTGATTACTGCAACCATGCCTCCCGGTCTTACCTGATCAAGTGCTTTTGCCAGAAAATAATCGTGGATACGGAAGTTATACTTGTTGTACTTTGGATCAAATACCTTATAATCACCAAATGGCACATTTCCGACAACCACATCAAAGAAGTTATCCGGATATGTGGTATTCTCAAATCCTGTGATACTGATATTGGCATTCTGATAAAGCTGCTTTGCAATTCTTCCTGAAATGCTGTCAAGCTCCACCCCATACAGCTTACTTCTCTGCATTGGTGCCGGCATACTTCCAAAGAAGTTACCGATACCCATAGATGGCTCTAATACATTGCCACCTCTGAAACCAAACTGGACAAGTGCCGAGTTCATGCACATGGCAATCTCCGGTGAAGTATAAAAGGCATTGTTTACTGTTGCCCTAGCTGCAGCATACTCTTCATCCGATAACATCTCTTTGAGTTCTTTGTACTCTTTGCTCCAGCCTGCGTTTTCCTCGTCAAATGCCTGTGACAGTCCGCCCCATCCGACAAACTTCGACAAGGTTTTCTGTTCCTCCGGTGTTGCAAGCCTGTTTTCTGATTCAATCTGCTTTAAAGTACGAATTGCATCCATATTCCACTGATATCTGGTCTTGGCACCGCCTTTTTCCATTTCCCAGAGATTGTAATGGAAGTTGTGCTTCGTCTGCCCGGCAACATTCTTCTCATTTTCAAGACTTTCTACTTGCTGTACTGGTTCCTGCTTTGGTGTAAAATCTACAGTTTCCTGTGATTCTGTATCAGCCTGAATATCATCCACAGATACTGATACCACATCATCTGAAACTACATGTCCATTCTCATCAATCTTGGTTTCCCATCCATTCGCTATTGCTCTTTCCCTGGTTTCAAGACGATTAGCTTTTACACTATCCTCGATGTCAAAGAATCTCTTATAGACCGGATTCATCTTATCCCTGTCAGCCTTCTGCTTTATCTCTTGATAATACTTTTTCTGGTCTTCTCCGCAGTAAAATGGCTGTTTTACCATATAAGATAAGATTTCATATAACTCACGCCAATCGAGAGCACCTTCTTTACGCACACCATTCCTGTTCTTATAGCTGATCTTCACATATCCACTTCTGATTGAGTACTCCACAAGACCATACTTATTGTTGGAATATGCCTTTCTTTCTGCATTATCTGTCCCTAATGCAATATCCCTGATAAGGTCAAGTTTATTGGGCATAAATGCAAAATCAGACTGCACCACATCCATAAGGAATGCCCTAAACGGAGTGTAGCAGCTGCAATCTGTTACAAGAATCTCCGCCGCATCACGCAGGTCTTCATCAAGCTCTGCAATACGCTTGGCATAATCAATCGGTGTAATATACTGAAGCTCTGATGGATCTTTTTCAGTTGTTTCAGCTTCTATCTCTGCACCATATTCTGCCTGTGTTACCATGCGGTCTTCATCGGCAGCTTCCTGTGGTGTCATGCCTTTTGCACTTACATAATCTCTGTTAGAAGCATAGCTCTCCGGCTCATCCGGTATTGCATAATCATCAATCTCTGATTCTGCCTCCTCCGGTTCCACTTCCCGGTATTCGGCATCAATGACCTCATCATCCTCACGGAGTCCGTCCATCGCAAGCTCATCAATACGAGGTGTCTCAGGCTGGTATTCCCCTGTAAGAATAAGGACACCAAGCTCTTTTTCGATATCTTTCCACGAAACATATCCTTCAACCTCTCCATCCTCATCTCGCCACTGAAAACGCAGTCCATTCCCATGAAATGTGTCATATCCGTGCAGTCCCAGTCCGTCAACCGGCCAGCCTGCACCTCCCTGACCATATTCTGCTTTGATACGCTTTGCCCTGGTTCCTGCATCAATCTCAGTTTCAAAAATCTTGCATACCCTGCCCTTGCCACCGATAAAACCTGTACCTCTCATAAGCACCTGTTTGATATACTCACTTGGTACTGTTGCAGACTTTTTGGGATTCAGGTAATTGTATTTACCTGCTAATGCAGCTTTTCTGTCCTGCTCGAACTGACGCATAAACTGATTATTGTTTTCGTCCTCAGTATGAATAGTGCCAATGCTTGCCTGCCCATTCTGGTCGAAAAAAAAGGAAGCCTGTGTATATTCGGCTTCCTTACTAACACCCAATGAATTGATTTCATCAAGTTCCCTATTCAGTTCTGTATCATCTGATTCTAGTGGAATCGCATCACTATCTGATTCAGTACCACTTCCTCTGCCTGCATCTTCGCCTGCTCTCTTATCTTCCACATCTCCATTGTCGATGACGGATTCTGTGGCTTGTGCTTCGCCAGATACTGCATCTCCAGCTGGTCGTACAGCTGGTTCGCTTCCTCCTCTACCGCTGACATCTTCTCGTACATCTTCCCGAATCTCATCAGCGTCTTGTATCTTGCCGGCTCGTTCTCCTTTAGATAGTTCATCGCCATCCTTCCGTATTTGCCCAGCTTCGTGAGATCCTCCGTCTCGTCCGGCATCTCTATCTGCGGATAAAGCAGTCCGTCCACTTCCTTGTAAGTCATTTCTTCTAACATATCCAATTCTCCTTTCGCTCTCGATTGCCTTTAAGTTACGACTAAATTCTCTAAGAACACTACAGGAGACATCGCATACAATGGAACCAAGACGGTAAATGATCTCTTCGTCTTTGATATTTACGATCTGACTAAAATCCTGTTCTTGCACAGATAAGTCAAATCCGCATCTCGTCCCTACAGCATACATGACACTTGCATATACAAGCTGCTCCATGTCCATTTCCTGCTGTAAGCCATTGCGTTTCTTACTTTCTTCCTTTATCACACTACCTGATAGCTGCATAAGTTCGGTCATTCGGTCTCCGAACTCTTCTTTTATTATAAGCCAAACATCTGTTCCTGTAAACTGTTTTAATATATTTTTTAGAGACTCCCTGTCGCTGTTATCGTACTGCTCAATCTGACCTTCTGACACAAGAAAATCCACATAATCCTTAAGATTTTCTCCCTCAAGGTCCCATGTCAGCTTAACATTCTTCCCTCCGGTATCACTGATATCAAAGATATATCTCATACGGGGATTCAGTGCCCTTGACGGGAAAATGGCACAGCCTTTCGCACCACGCTTTACATATCTTCCCACCTTTTTCCAGGTATCATAATCTGCCATAAGTGTGCTTCTCTCCGGAGATCTCTGAGCTGTTACCATAACGATATTGTCAAATTCATAGCGGTACAACTGACCTGCAACCTTTAAAACATCTTTCCAGTTCTTATCTGTTCTGGTGATGTTACCAATTTCAGAATCGTATATCGCTTTGACCTTCATATCAACGCCCATACCTTTGTCCTCCTCTACTTAAACATCTCTGCAAACAATCCCTTAAAGAGCTTTAACTCATCCTTATCCAGCTCGATTGCAAATTCATTGTCGATTGCCTGTTTTTCGCATTTATCCTTTTCCTTTGCAATCTTACGCACCACACGAAGAAGCACATAGCACTCCTTGGACTTTGCAATGCTCTGTTTAAAGGTCAGCTCATCCTCATCGACTGACTTCTGTGTCTGATAGATAATCTCTTTTAACTTATCATTGATACCATCTACTTCCTCAAGGGAAATAATAACGGATGCCTTAGAAGCACCCGATCTGTCCCACTCCTTATGAAGTTCCTTTACTAAAAACTCCATGTTCTTAATTACTGTTGTTGAATCACTTTTCATCTTGCTCTTCCTCCGTTTTCTTTTAATGAAGAAGGGAGCTGACTTTCGCTGATAGGTGCAAAATCAACTCCCTTCATGTCCTCTGCTCCAAGGACTATCTGCTCTGCATAATACATATCCATTGCCTTATTGATGGCATCGTCAAGCGACTCTGCCTTTACTTTCTGTACTCGTGAAAGCACTTCTTTTATCTCAACATCAAATTCCTGTTCCATATGATATCGCCTCCTGTAAAAATCTCATCACCGGCTCTTTTCTTCCTTTACCTGTCTTTCCTTAAAGCCTTCATCGTACTTTCCATCTTCCAGCCTGTCGTAAAAACAGTCCTCTTCAATCGTTCCAAAATCCTCATACATCTGGTGAAGGAAGTCATTCTGCAGCTTCTTTGGTACATCATCATCCTTTGACATATCCTGATAAAAATAGAACTTCTGCTTTAGCTTTGCCCTGTAATCATAGATATCCTCTATCTTTTCCGGTGTGCCATACTCCCTCTTGTATGCCTTGAAATTTGTAGTTGAAAGTGTGGAACCTAGATAAATGCCATGCTCCCACGATACCCCGATTGTGGTATTGTCCTTTGTAGGCTTCTCATCCTTCGGATAACGCTTATACTCTGTCGCACCAAGGGCGATTGTAAGGGAACCTGACTTCATATCCATCACCACAAGATTCCTTGGTGATAATGCTTCAAGCACCATGTAATCATGGTCATTGAAGTTATGAAATGTCTGTCCCCTTTCAAATGAGCGGTTCTCCATTTCATAATGCAGGTTAAAATCATCCACCCAGCCCTTATCGGTCATTCCAATCTCCTTAAGCTTTGCAACACATTCAGAAGAACTGGCTTCTTTATCAAACCGGAATTCTTTGGAATCGTTATAAAATCCCTGAAGAAAATGTCCGAGCTGAATATCATCCAGACAGAATCTCGCAGATACAGTTACATTTGCTGCCCTGTAATACTCTGTGAAGTTATCTGCTTCACCAAGTGTCCTTCCAAGCTGCAACAAATTGTCTGCAAGCTCTGACATGTCATCAACTGCTATAAAACTCTTATAATCATCCAGAGTCATCAGCATATTTGTCTCTGTTCCCCTGTCGTTTTCTGTTACCAGTATCATATCTTTTAAATCCATTCTTACCTCCAGTCTCAGAGAGGGACTATGCCCTCTCTGCAAATTTCCTGTTATGGTCTTCCTATCACAACAATCTTTCCTGTGCTTGCCACATCCCTGTAGACCACACCAAGACTTTCATTAAGTGCCTCTACCACCTTGCCATTTCCGACATATACTGCCACATGGCTGATGTTCTTATATCTTCCGTTGCTTGTAAAACTGTAGAAGATAAGGTCTCCCGGCTGTAACTCATCAAAGGAGACAGTCTTTCCGGCTTCATCAAGTCCCTGTGCCTCCGCTGCCGCTGTGGTTGCACCGCCATAACTAATATCCACGCCTGCATCTTTCCATGAATAATAGGCTAAGGAACTGCAGTCATAATAGTTACCGCTGTCTCTTAAATCCTGACTATAAGGAAAACCAACTCTGTGTAGTGCATAGGAGCAGACTGTTTTCTGCCTGCTGTCTGTAATTCCACTAAGGATGGCATTGATTTCATCCTCAGTCATGGAGCTTACTCCCGGACTTCCGCCTCCGCCGCCACTTCCGCTTCCGGCATATCCAAGCTGTCCCATAAACTCAGGACTCATGATCTGCTCAAGCATTTCCACCTGATCAGAATTAAATCCATAGACCGAAATCATATCCCTGTACGATTTTAGTGTGACATTCACATACAGAACCGACTTCGTGACAGTAGTTACATTACCGTCTGCATCTGTTTCTTCCACATCCTTTGTTCCTGTGCTTGTGGTGTATGAACACATATCATTTACAACTGCCTGCAGCCAGCCTTTTGAAGTATCATTCATGACTGTTGCAGTATCTCCGACACCATGCTTGACCATATAGACTGCCATGATGTCATAGTAATTGCTTGGGTTTTCTTCCATACCTTCATAGTCCACATATACAAGCTCTCCAAGGTCATATCCGGTATGCTCATTCACTTTCGTATTCACATCCCGGTTAAACTCCTGCACATAGGCACTCGTTACTGTCTGCACGGTATCTCCTGATTCAAGTGGTGGCAGGAATAAAGCAAATGGAGAATTGTAAAGGATTGCTATCACCGCTATAACCGGAACCGCAATCATGGCAACTACAAGAACAAGTAATAAAAGCACCAATCCGATAATCGGTGCAGCTGCCTTTACCCAGGTAATCGCTTTTCGCACAATCAGATCCTTTACCAGCTTTGCCACGCTGTCTGTCTGATTCTCCTGTGCTTTCATCTTATCCAGAAAGAATTTTATCTTCCTGCTCCGGTTGGTCATCTTTTCATCCTTGACCTCTATGGACACACCTGCAGCATATCCGGCTGCCATGCCGATTGCAGTACCAACTCCCGGTGCAACCGCTGTTCCTGCCGCTGTAGCAGCTGTCTTTGAAGCAGTTTTCGCTGCAACCTTGGCAGTAGTCTTGGCTGTTTCTTTTGCCGTCTCTTTAGCTACCGTCTTGGCTGTATCTTTGGCAGCTTTCTTTGCTGTCTTTTTTGCCAGCTTCTTTCCTGCCTCTACCTTCTTGATACGCTTCTTTGCCTCGGCTGCCGCCTTTTTCCTGAAAAGTGCTGCACCCTTAGAAGCAGTTCCGGTAACAGGTCGGCTTGATTCATATGCAAGATATGCTGCCTGCGATACCTCCTGCCCGCCCTCCACCTGCTCCGTTACTGCCCCAGCTGCAAGTGCTCCCGTTCTTCCTGCAATGTGAAGATTGGTGTTCTTGGTCTTGATGGAAGTTCCTGACTCTCTGATGTTACGCTTAAACCTAGAAAGACCTTTATCCTTAGCCTCCGATTGATGAATGGTACTCTTTCTATAAGTACGCTTTCCACCAGCACTTTTCTGAAGCATTAATTTTGCAGATGCTTTTTTATCCATTTCATTGGCTTTAGCATCATGCACTTTCGGACCTCTCTCTACTGTATAGATGTTGCTGCCTTTAATCTTGGCACCCTTTGGCTCGTGGGCATGAATCTTGGCTTTCTCCTTGGTGTGAATGACCATAGGCTTATCATCCACCTTTTTTATCTTCAATGTTCTCACCTTCTTTCTACATCCATTACCCAAAAATGGGTAAAAAAATAGCCATCTGGATGATTAGTCCAAATGGCTTATGTAAAAATCTATTTAATTCTATTGTAAAGAACTGTCTCTATTCTGGTTGATAAATCAATCTTTTTCTTATAAAGAAGTGTCCACGATGCTTGATTTTTTGAATAATCCATCTTTTCCTCTGGAAAAAATGAACGACAGAAATAATTATCTCCTTCATCATTAGATAAAAACAAAAATAGATTCCTGCTCTCCACGTTGTTTTCCATAAGATAATCAGCCTCAATCATTGAATACATATTTGCTTTCTTATTATACTTAAACACAGTATCATTACTATCAATCATTTGTTCAAGCAATGGCAGGAAATGAACTCTTTGCTCTATCTTATTATAAAAATCTGATGACTCTATTTTTTCAATTGTAATTGTTCCATCTGCTATCTCATCAAATACTCTGCCTCTGTCTCGGCTCAATTCAGGTCTGTCTACCAGATATTGTAATCCCATAAGATGAAAACAATCTTTTTTATCAAATGAAATTCTTAATGTAACTGAAACACCTTTTCTCCCTAGTACAAGCTCATATTCGGTTGATAATAGCGGAATAAATGCATTTATGCAATCTAAAACATTCCTCATTACAGTTCTCCACTACATCCTTAGATTAAGAAAGGCTCTGCATAAGCAGAGCCCTTCTAACATTTTCTTTCGAGGATTAACCTCTAGCCAGATTGTGGTAAATGTCAAACCCTTATAAAGCTCATAAGGCACTGCTCTCTGGCACAACACCTTACTTTGCCGCTTGGCAGACACTCAAATTGCCTGTCTTTAATATTACATTACCTGTCATATGAAAATATGTCAATCTAAAATTCGTGACTTCATAAAGATTTAACATTTGACCGGAATTTACTTTCTCATTTGACCTTTCATATTTAATATCTACCATCTGCTCACGATAAAGATCTGCTTCTGGTTGCGTTGGACTACGGCACGTCACGGTTATCCTTTAAACTGCTTGAATGGCTCTACCCCATCGTCACCAGCTAACTGCTGATATAACGCAAGATATATTTCATAAGAACTATCGAGCTGTTTATTCTCGACTTTCGTCATTTTACCCCCCCCGAATGGCTTGAAATCACCCGATATTGTCTGGTCTACAAGAACATTCCTATCCGCAAGGAATAATATCTTCTTTTTAATTCCAGCTTTCCATAATCTATAAATAATCTGAAAAGCCATGAATGTTTTACCAGTTCCCGCTCGTGTCAAGGGTGTGAAGAGGATTATGATGCGGATTTTATAAGATAGGAGTTTATTCAGTTTTAAAAGTACAAAGCGAGGTGCAGGAGTCGAACCTGCGTCCTTTACCATAATTGGTACTGCGCCTCTCCGCTGCGCCATCCTAGCATAATGCGTTGGCGGGACATGACTCCCGCTTTGCAATCACCTAGGTTACACCGCGATTTTTATGATACTAAATAACCTTCCTTAGCATATTTTCCTATTAAAGCTACGTTTCACTCATATTTTTCACCAAGTAGTTATCTGTTCATTCTTTAAATAATTTACCGCTAGTTCCCCTTGTAAGTTTAAACTGCCCCTTATTTCCTCCATCAATTCCAAATGCGCTATTGTCCCTATTATTAAAATATCTTCCAGCTATTTCATTTTCACTATCCAATTCCAGTACATTGTAACCATCATATTGCTGCGCGCTAACCTCCCTACTTCTGTTTACAAATCCAAATCCAATCTTTTTATCTCCGTTTGTCTCAATGAAGAACGATGCACAGTTACTTTCTGATTTTGAATTTGTATCTGGGAATAATGCAACAAAACTTATTTTACTCCAAGTCTGTTTTATTGTTAGCTTCATAGTGTATTCATTATTATCACCAAACGAAGACTTGGCTTTACCCGTCCACTCTCCATTCAAATCCGGAATCTGTAAGACTTTGTTAATATATTCCGTTTTCCATAATTTCTTATCGAACCACCAATATAAAATGGCATATATTACAGGAGCACTAATTATATCCAAAAAAACATCCAATACATTTCCTATTTGCAACAATATTTTTAACAGTTCCACCTTCTTAATACATTCACCAATGAATTCAATTGGTACACTCAATAAATATTTCATGATTATTGAGATAAAAATACTTATACCAAATATAACCACTATAACTTTTCTTCTAATATCCTTATCTATCGAATATACATGCATAGTTGACATTCTCCTTCCTAACATTAAGACTGTTCTTATTAGTTGCACCTAAAATTAACAGCATAACAACTGGTAATACATTGCCAACCTTATGCATTATTGCTGACAGACTTTCCATATCTGTAGTAGATGGGGTTGCAAACATATTGGGATGCGTATGCCATTCCCCAAGGTAATTTATCTCACCATTTGTCTCTCTCCATCTTTTATTGATAATGTTTTGTGCCTTTTTGACATCTCGTTGATAATGGATTCTTGTACTATGTAGAGAATTAATACAAGCTATCTCCGTCACTTCGTATATAATACCTCCAGCAAAACGCCCCAAAAGTATACCCCCAACTTCTTTTTCATTTCCAATATAATATCTGTCAAGTTCGCATATAATGTCCTCAGGTATTATTATTGTAATCTCATTTGCTCTAAAAATCATTATTCAATATCAATCCTTTGTATATTAATTGTTCTATCTTCTAGAGACCTATATCGTGGCTTTATAGCAATGCTATTCATCCTTGCCCATTTCATCCGACCAAACCAATCAATAACATAATTGGCCTTGCATTCTTTTTCATATACCTCTCGATGATATAAGTCAACAAAATCCAAAATAAATTTCTGAAGTTCAAACCCTGCATATGGTGCATATGCACTTTGACATCCAGCCTCACTCTTCATATATTGCTTACTATTTTCAATCACAGAAATTTTAAAATTGCCACACTCGTCAAAAAGATATTCATTGGTCTTTTCTGTATAGTCTGTATTGAGCACAATAACATGTCCCGCTACTAAGTATGGCTCTACCCAAACCAATACACACTGTTTGATTCTACCTTCTTTGTATAATTTTACAAATTGTTTCTCTAACATACAGTTTCCCACTGCCACAAAAACAATATCGTATTCATCAAAAAAATCTGCAGGTTCTTCGATAATTTCTAATACATTTTTATATATTCCTTCACAACGCATTGTAGGATACTGTTCTAACATGTAAGTACTTATTGCCTCTGCTTTATTTTCAGACAGTAATTTATCTGCACCACATAGATGCCTTGCAATATTGTCTGAAGTCAAAATATCTTTATCTATTATGGTTATATCATCACTAATTCCAATCTCAGTTACTGCCTTAACTAAATATGAACCAACCGAACCACCACCTACGAACAAACACTTTTTATCAAACATTGCTCGCCCATCACCTCCGCGTGTAAAGAGTCTTTTCATCCGCATATCGCATATTTGAATCTTTTCAAACTTTCTACCAGAATTTGCTCTTAAAACACCTGCAATATTTTTTCTTGTAATTCTCACATTATTACTCTTCAATTTACCAATTTTAATACCCAACAAACAATTCCCCACTGTGTTATTAAAACTTGAAATTATCAGACTGGGACTATTATTTTTCAACATATAATCTAAATATAGTTTTTCATTTTTCTTTCCAATCAACCACAAATTTACATCTGTCAATTTTGAAATAAGCATAGTGATAACTACATCTGATTTTACAAACAAAATTTGTTTTAAGTCCTGTTTATCAATCACCTGATTACGTAATCTTCGGATAAAATCAATAAGTTCTATCTCACTATCCGAACATACATAACTACTTTTCGTCATCTGGTATGCCCACATATAATGTGAATATGATTCATCAAATCTCAACATAACAACAAAAGATTCTGCTTTTGTATTCCAGTAAGAAACCGCTTCTAAATTGTATTCAAGCAGATTATTCTTCAATATGCTATCTTGAAATAATTTGATTGCACGTTCAATCGATATCTTTGCAATTTCAAGATATTGATTTGGATATACAGTTTCTTCATTTTCATCAAACAAGCATAGTTGTTTGTTTGTATATACATGTGGCACGAGAAAATCAAATTCTTGATAACAATATATTTCCGGAAACTCATATGGATAAAATCTTGGTAGTTTCATAACCAACTGAATATCCCTAGCTTCTACACATATGTCTATTGTTATAACATTCTCTTCATCCTCGTATCTACATATGTAGCCTTGCTTAGACAAGTAACTGACAATTTTCTTATGCAAAATGACTATCTTCACCACCTAACTGAATCGGAGCGGATGTTCTGTCATATATAGACTTATCTTTATCCTCTCCTTCTGGAAACCTATCACCAAATTCTTTTTGTAATAAATCTGTAGCCTTTTTTTCATTCTTTTCTTCATAAATGGCTTTATTCAAGCTGCTTTTAAGCGTCTTAAGGCTATTAATCACATTTTCTTTTTTTGTCGCACTATATCCTGCAAACAAATCTTCGTCTGTCGGCGTTACCGGTTTATAACACTCAAATTTTGTATCCAAACAATCCAATATATTAGTTACCGTGTCAATCAATGAAACATCTTCTCTATTATCAGTAAGCGAATAATTATTGCAAACTAATATAGTGATTGCCATTCCAGGTATGTCAACTCCCTTTTTCACCTTCCATGCTTTCAAGAACTTAACCATATGACGAATCACTTGACCATTTTCATTTACACAATTTTGAAACCATTCTTTAAATGCTTTGGGATCACTTTCTATCCAGCCCTTACTCTTATGCGCTAAATAAGCGCACTCATTTTCAGCATCATTTTCGCCCATAATATATATTGGCAAGTCAATATGGTACTTTTCTTCATAAACGACTCTAACACAAGTGTTTTTATCAATCGGATCATTAGATGTATGTTTATCAACCGCTTTCTTTACCCAATCGTGTACAGTTGTTGTCGCCGGCCAAGTATCCTTATCATCAGAATATCCCTGCAAATAGACGCCATCATCTAAATCAAACTCTTCATCTTCCTCTGGATTGATAGCTGTATGCATCGCATAAGAACCTTGCATATAGTATTTGGGTTTCTTTCTATCATTCTCCTCAAATTTACTTCCAATCTTATTCCTAAGTGCATTTCTTCCCGTAGTTACTTTATCCTTATATTTCTTCTTAAGTGTCAAATTATCATTAAATTCCAAAAACAAATCATTTAAATTAAGCATACCTGTCTCCTTTTGCAAACATTTGTTCTGTTTTATGTTATCACAATTTTTACATCATTTCAACCACTATATAGTATTTTTATTGCAATAAGTGTACTAAATATTGTGTTTACTCCATATTAAACTCATCCCTGAACTCCCACTTTATCTCAATCCTCTCCCTATCGTACACAACATTCTTCGCCACTAAAGCATCCACGATTTCCTTGTTCAGTTTCCGCAGTTTCATCTGTCCTTCCAGCATTTCAAAACCGGCTACTTCCGACAAATCCACAGCAGCCATCTTGCTGACTGTTGCCTTCTGCTTTTCGATATTTTCCTACATGTGCACAAGCAACTGCTCGTAGGTCTTTCTCTGCTCCAGATAGGTTTCTCTGTCGGTCATGCTTTAAAAATTTTAAATCAAGTAAATTTTCCACTCACCGAGTGGAAAATCTGACACCACCGCTTTATATAACATAAAAAGACGTCCCCCAACACCCCCCGGTATCAAAGTCCGTCTTTCAATATTCTTACATAATATTTAGTTTTCACCCATCTTCGCCAGCTTGGCAGCCTGGTCAGCCGCAATACATGCGTCAATGATTTCCTGAATATCACCATCCATAATCTTATCAAGCTTATAAAGTGTAAGACCTATTCTGTGGTCTGTAACTCGTCCCTGTGGGAAGTTGTAGGTTCTTATCTTCTCAGAACGGTCACCCGTTCCAATCTGGCTTCGTCTGGCATCAGCCTCTGCGTCATGTGCCTTCTGGCATTCCATATCATACAGCTTTGCTCTTAAGAGTGCAAATGCCTTCTCCTTGTTCTGAATCTGTGACTTCTCTGTCTGGCTGTAGATGACAATTCCTGTAGGATAGTGAGTAAGACGCACAGCCGAGTCGGTTGTATTTACACACTGGCCACCATTACCTGAAGCACGCATAACATCTATACGGATATCCTTCTCATCAATCTGGACATCAACTTCCTCTGCCTCTGGCATAACCGCTACAGTCGCCGTAGATGTATGGATACGTCCGCCAGATTCAGTCTCAGGTACACGCTGTACACGGTGAACGCCGCTCTCATACTTAAGCACTGAGTATGCACCCTGTCCCTTTACCATGAATTCAATTTCCTTCATACCGCCGATACCGGTCTCGTCAGAGTTGACAACCTCAACCTTCCATCTGCGGCTCTCAGCGTAATGAGTATACATGCGGAAAAGCTCCGCAGCAAAAAGTGCTGCCTCATCACCGCCTGCGCCGGCACGGATCTCAACGATTATATCTTTATCATCATTAGGGTCCTTAGGAAGGAGCAGTATCTTAAGCTCGTTCTCAAGCTCTTCTGCGCGCTTCTTAGAATCATTAAGCTCTTCCTTGGCAAGCTCCTTAAGTTCCTCGTCGTTCTCCTCGTCAAGCATCGTAAGACTATCCTCTATATTCTGCTTGCATGACTTGTATTCATTATAGGCATTAACAATAGGTGTAATGTCATTCTGCTCTTTCATCAAATCACGAAATCTCTTCTGATCATTAACTACATCAGGATTACTCAGTTCGAGCGTGATATCCTCATAACGATGTACAAGATCTTCCAATCTTCCAAATATCTCCATACTAATCTCCATTCCTGCCCGTCTTTCCGGGCATCTCAAGTTTGTGTGCAAGCACAAATCTTGCGATTGAAAAAACTCTGTTTTTTCAATCTAATCTCCATTCTGCAGGCTCTTATAATCTCTGACCCATAACTACACGATCAAGCCCTGCAAGGTCTTTTATAACTTTTATATTACTATAACCATATTCTGACATTATATCACTGACATCATGCGCCTGCGTGCAGCCAATCTCATACAGCAGCCATCCGCCTGACTTAATGTAATTCATGGACTGCTGTGTTATCTCCCTGTAAAAGTGCAGTCCATCCTCTAATCCGTCTAGTGCTATATACGGATCATGAATTCTCACCTCTTCAGTGAGTGTCTCAATCTCTCCGGTAGCAATATACGGAGGATTCGACACTATTACATCAAACAATTCCTCATCATTAACATTTATATCAGAGAAAATGTTGCTTTTTACAAATGTAACATCATCTGCCCCAAGCTTTTCCCTGTTACCCGCGGCAACCTTAAGCGCAGCCTCAGATATATCTGCTCCTAAAGCACGTCCGAGCTTCTTCTCCAGAGCAAGCGTTATTATAATGCAGCCGGATCCTGTACACATATCGAGTACTGAATCTTTGGCATTAATTACTTTTAACGCCTCTGATACAAGCACCTCTGTGTCCTGACGCGGAACCAGTACATCACTGTTTACATTAAAGCCGCGTCCGTAGAACCATGCCTGCCCTGTAATATGCTGCAGCGGGATATGCGATGAACGTCTGTCAATAACAGCGTCATAACGCTCAGCTATATCTTCGGGGACTGATTTGCTCCCATTAAGGATATATGCAGTCCTGTCCATTCCTGTAATATACTCCAGCAGTGCAAAGCTGTCATACTCCGCATCCGTAATTCCGGCATCTGCAAGTATTGCAGCACCATTATGACACATCTGTCTGTATGTCAGCTTCGGTGCGGTACTATCTGTCATCTCTGCCTACTTCCGTATGCCTCTGCTTGAATATAGGCATCTCTATGCCAATCTCTTCTTCCTCTTCTTCATCATCGACAAACTCAATACCGTCGGAATCCTGCTTGTCATCATCAGAATCGGCTTCATCCGCATCTGCATCAACTTCATCCGAATCAGTTTCATCTGCATCATCCGGCTCGTAATCATCATCAAGCATCTCTATTCCATCATCCGATTCATCTTCGTATTCATCTGATTCATAATCTTCCGGCTCGTCATCATTTTCACCAGACTCATCTTCGTACGCATCTTCAGCTTCATCCATGACTTCATCTTCAAGATAACCTTCAGCATCAAGTTCCTCTGCTTCCTGTCCATCATCTGCAGTCTCGTTAATCTCTGCCTCTGAATATGCAGTACCGTCTTCATCCTCATAGTAAAATGCTTCCGGTGGAATCTGATCATCCGGTATACCATCGTAGTACTCATCAAGGAATTCTTTCCAGTCAAATACAGCCTCGACTGCCTTTATTCCAACTTCAATCATGGAATCATCAGGTTCTCTTGTAGTCAGCTTCTGAAGCCACAGTCCCGGCTTGCTTACTATCATAACTGCCTTACTGTCACTGCTTCCTGCCCATCTGATTACTTCATAAGAAACACCTGCAATTACAGGCACAAGGAGAACTCTTACTGCTATCTGTAAAAATGGATTAGGCATCCGGATGAATATAAAAAATATTACACTAATAAACATTACAAGGAATATAAAGCTTGTACCACATCTCTTATGTTCCTTAGAGCTTGCACGTACATTATCCACTGTCAGTGCCATTCCATGTTCGATGCAGTTGATACATTTGTGTTCTGCACCATGATACATAAATGTACGCTTTATATCACTCATAAGCGATATAAGCAATATGTATATAATGAATATAAGCACTCTTACAAGTCCCTCAATAAGATTAAGCACCCACTGTGATACTATGAACTTTGCAAGAAGTCTGGATATATAATATGGTACAACCATGAAAAGGGCAATTGCAAGAATAACAGAAAAGAGGATTGTGATTGTCATAATTACCGAATCAAGCTTTTCCCTGAATATGGCCTTTGCCACGTTGTCCGCCCTGGTAGGCTCCTGTTCCTTGGGATCTTCGTAAAAGCTTGAAGAATAAGTAAGTGAAGACATTCCAAGCACCAGTGAATCAACAAAACTTACCACGCCTCTTATAACAGGAACATTGCAGATTTTACTACGGTTCCTGCCAGACTTGCACTGCCTTGTTACTACATCTATTTCATTATCCGGCTTACGCACAGCTATTGCATACTTATCTTTGTTACGCATCATAACACCCTCAAGGACTGCCTGACCGCCAATTCCAGATAGCTTCATGAAACCTCCTGTCTGGTTCAACCGAACCATACGCTAAAAGTAATTTGCCTTATCGTAAAAAAGGTTGAGATTATACAATCTCAACCCTATCACCATCAACTTCTTGTGCAAATTACTTGCTCTCAACACCATACTTCTTGTTGAACTTATCGATACGTCCACGTGCTGAAGCAGCCTTCTGCTGTCCTGTATAATAAGGATGACACTTAGAGCAAACTTCTACGTGAATCTCAGGCTTTGTTGAACCTGTTACGAACTCGTTGCCGCAGTTGCAGACAACCTTTGCCTGATAGTACTCTGGATGGATTCCTTCTCTCATTACTTTCACCTCTTACTCTACTGATAATTCATAGTTAATAACAAATTTATCATAAAAATTGGACTAACCAATCTTATTTCTGATAAACAGCTTTTAAAGTATATCATACCCAAATTATTAATGCAACATATTTTTCAGGAAAATTAGAAAATTTTATTTTTCTTTACTCTCTCAACGAATTCTGCATTATTCTTCGTATGCAGGAACAAATCAAGAATTCTCTCCGCCGCCTCATCCGCACGCATTCCACTGAGAGCTTTTCTTGCTATCTCCATAGCCTGATATTCATCATGTGATAACAGAAGGTCATCCCTTCTTGTGCTTGATTTTGCTATATCAATTGCAGGAAATATTCTCTTCTCCGACAGCTTACGGTCAAGTACAAGCTCCATGTTGCCGGTTCCCTTGAATTCCTCGAATATAACATCGTCCATCTTGCTTCCCGTATCCACAAGCGCCGTTGCAAGTATAGTAAGGCTTCCACCTTCTCTCATATTACGTGCCGCACCGAAGAATCTCTTAGGCATATGGAGTGCTGCCGGATCAAGTCCGCCTGACAGTGTTCGTCCGCTTGCCTGTATTGTAAGATTATATGCTCTTGCAAGTCTTGTTATACTGTCAAGCAGGATAATTACATCTTTCTTCTGCTCTACAAGTCTCTTGGCACGTTCTATAACCATCTCAGATACTCTTCTGTGTCTCTCCGGAAGCTCGTCAAATGTTGAATATATGACATCAACATGCTCGCCTTCTATTGATTCCTTAATATCCGTTACTTCCTCAGGACGTTCATCAATAAGAAGGATAATAAGATACATATCCGGATTATTAACTGTAATTGCCTTGGCAATCTGCTTAAGGAGTGTTGTCTTACCTGCCTTAGGCTGTGATACAATCATACCTCTCTGTCCCATTCCTATAGGAGATATAAGGTCTACTATTCTCATCGCTACTGAATTGGAATTAGGCTCGAGGTGGATCCTCTTATTAGGGAAAATAGGTGTCAGCGATTCAAATGCCGGTCTTGCCATGTTGACCTCAGGTCGAAGTCCATTGACTTTATCAATCTGATAGATGGCACTGAACTTTTCTCCTGAATTCTTGGCACGCTTCGGTCCCTGTACTATATCTCCTGTCTTAAGTCCGAATCTGCGGATCTGTGATGGTGCAACATATACATCATTCTCACCCGGAAGATAATTCTCGCATCTGATAAAACCAAACCCTTCAGGCATAACTTCAAGAATACCGTTAGCATCAGGTCCTTCTTCCCTGATTGCCGTCTTCTCATACGCCTGCTGTCTTTCCTGTACGTTATCTATCTTCTTATCTTTCTCTTCCTGCTTCAATGTTCCGTCAGCTTCACTTGCAGCAATAATTGCATCGATAAGTTCATTCTTACGCATAGAACTTATTCCTTTGATATTCTTGTCTTTGGCTATATCACGAAGAGCAGCCAATGACAAAGTCATTAATTTTTCTCTCATAATTTTAATCTCCATTATTATATAAATTGTTTTCAGCACAAAAATAACTAACCAAATAAATCTGAATTAACCGGACATAATATCTCTTCTAAATCAAATTACATTATCAAACGTATATTTAAAATAATCTTTACCTGGGGATTTTTTGAAAAGTGTCATTGAATAAAATAGATTCATTTACTCTTGTATTATACAGCCTCATCTTCCAAATGTAAAGGAATTTATAATTTGATTGCTTGTTTGCTGTCATTGTGATATCATAAAAATCTAGGCTGTTAAGCCGGAATATTTATAATAAGTAGTAAATAACAATAACACAATAAGTAATTAAGAAAGGCTGGTAATAACCAATGACAGTTAATGAACAGGCTCTTAAGTTACACGAAGAGTGGAATGGGAAGATTGAGACTACAAGCAAATGCAAAATTGCATCAAGAGAGGATCTTGCACTTGCATATACTCCCGGCGTTGCCGAACCGTGTAAGGTGATAGCAAAAGACAAGGAAGCTGCATATAAGTACACTATCAAGTCCAATACAATTGCTGTCGTATCTGATGGCAGTGCCGTTCTCGGACTCGGCAACATAGGTCCTTACGCAGCAATGCCTGTTATGGAAGGTAAAGCTGTTCTTTTCAAAGAGTTCGGTGGAGTCAATGCCGTTCCAATCTGCCTTGATACTCAGGACACTGAAGAGATTATCAGGACTGTAGCTGCAATAGCTCCCGGATTTGGTGGTATCAACCTTGAAGATATATCTGCTCCACGCTGCTTTGAGATTGAGACACGTCTTAAGGAGATGCTTGATATTCCTGTATTCCATGATGACCAGCACGGAACAGCAATTGTTGTTCTCGCAGGTATAATCAATGCGCTTAAGGTTACCGGCAAGAATAAGGAAGAGTGCCAGGTTGTTGTCAATGGTGCAGGTTCTGCCGGCGTTGCAATCACTAAGCTTCTTCTCACCTATGGATTCAGGAATGTGACCATGTGCGATAAGAGCGGCATCTTAAGCAAGGGCAGCGAAGGTCTTAACTGGATGCAGGAATCAATGATGGATGTTACCAACCTTACACATAAGACCGGTACTCTTGCCGACGCACTTAATGGTGCTGATATATTTGTCGGTGTATCTGCTCCTAATATCGTAACTGCTGATATGGTAGCTTCAATGAACCACGACGCTATCCTCTTTGCAATGGCTAATCCTGTTCCTGAGATTATGCCTGATGTGGCCAAGGCTGCCGGTGCAAGAGTTGTCGGAACAGGCCGAAGCGATTTCCCTAACCAGGTTAACAACGTAGTTGCTTTTCCGGGAATATTCAAGGGTGCGCTTGAAGGACGTGCAAAGCAGATTACAGAAAAGATGAAGCTTGCAGCAGCTAATGCAATTGCAGGTCTTGTAGCTGACAATGAGCTCAGTGATGTAAACATCCTTCCTGAGGCTTTTGACCCTCGTGTTGCAGATGTTGTATCCAGGGCTGTAATGGATAACATTGAAGACTAATGCTTCCTCATTATTATTCGTTAAATGAATATCTGCTTAATACATTTGGCAGTAAAATGTATAAATTAGCCCTGAACGCCCGGATGACATGTCCGAATCGTGATGGGCTAATTGACACGAGAGGCTGCATCTTCTGCAGCGCCGGAGGGTCAGGCGATTTTGCCGGGAATGCACCTACTGTCACAGAGCAGATTGAAGCCGGCATAAGCCAGGTGTCGGGCAAGTATCACGGTGACGATTACATTGCGTATTTTCAGGCATATACCAATACATATGCACCTGTCGAATATCTTCGCAATGTATACATGGAGGCTGCCCTTAACAGCCATATCCGTATAATTTCGATTGCAACAAGACCCGACTGCCTTGATGATGGGATATGCAGGCTTCTTGCTGATATTAATTCCATCAAACCCGTCTGGATTGAACTTGGTCTCCAGACAACCAACTGTAATTCTGTGCGTTATATAAGACGCGGATATAAGAATGAGTGCTTTGCAGATGCCATCATGCGCCTCAGGCATTTTCATTCCTGTGAACATATAATCGCACATATGATAATAGGTCTTCCCGGAGAGACTACAGCTGACATGCTTGCCACTGCTTCGTATATATCCCGGTATGCAGACGGAATAAAGCTCCAGCTTCTTCATATTCTCAAGGGCACTGACCTTGCTGATGACTATGCTGCGCAGCATTTTCACCTTCCGGAGCTTGATGAGTATATTGATATACTCGAGGAGATTATCAAAAGACTTCCGCCAGACATGGTGGTACACAGACTGACCGGTGACGGTCCAAAGAAGCTTCTCATTGCTCCGATGTGGAGTGCAGATAAAAAACATGTTCTTAACACGATAAACCAAAGATTTATGAATGACTGCCTGATACAGGGTTCATTATATAGAAAGTGAGATTAACAACTATGCCTTCTGATTCGATGACGCTATATAAACTTATGATTTTGTATATGTTAAGCAGAGTTAACTTTCCGCTGAATAATAATCAGATTTCGGAATTCATGCTCTCTAATAACTACACTGATTATTTTACACTTCAGGAAGTTCTTAATGACCTGACAGAGTCCAACTTTATAGCCGCCGATGTATACCGCAACACTACGCAGTATCATCTTACAGAGGAAGGCACTGACACAATTGCGTTTTTCAACACACGTATCTCTAACGCAATCAAGGATGATATCGAGCAGTATCTTACCGATAACAAATACGAACTCAAGAATGAGGTTGGCACTATCGCCGACTTTTACCGCTCAACCAATCAGGACTACATCGTTCACTGCCAGGTAAAAGAAGGAGACTCAACCCTTATTGAGCTGAGTCTCTCTGTGCCTCTTGAAGAACAGGCTAACGCCATGTGTTCCAAATGGAAAGACGCCAGTCAGGAAATATATGATTTTATAATGCACAAGCTTATGTAATATCCGGGATTCTATTCCAAAGGTGCAAGTACAGACCTGTACAGTCTTTCACACCCGAACTCTTCAGCCGTGCCGTACATCTCATCCAGTTGCGCGAAGTTCTCATCTGAATGTTCAACTTCGCGTGAATAAAGATGTGTTATCTCAATCTGGTCTGTAAGCTGCATTGTGTAATCTTTTTTTATAAATCTTACAACATCCATCTCAACAACCATAAGATATCCTGTAACCGCAAGCTTAACTTTGCCAAGCAGGTCATAATCATAGACCGCCTTAAGGAAATATCTGAAAATGTAATATACCATTACATGCTCATATTGCATGTTACACTCAGGATATGAAGCCCAGAACCTTCTCACAGAACTTATGTAGTTCTTAACATCAGTCAATGAAGCATCAACGGCATCGTGCATGCGTCCGAAGCAGTCTCTGTCTGCCGCTATAAACTCATGAAACTCACCCTTAACCATCTCCATGCTGTCAAATATAGCAAGCAGACTACCGGTATGCTTATAATATCCGCATGCATTCGGCATACTCTTTTTCTTAGCCCCCGACCAGTCTGTATATTTGCGTCTGAGCTTTGCAATGACCTCATCAAACTTCTCAGTCCTCACATCTGCATAGATGTCATCACCCGGAACAGTGTACATTGCATTAATCTCATGAATATATGAATATCTGTGTACATTAATGCTCTTCTGCAGCTTCTCAGCGTAATGCATAAGTACCGCTATTCTCTCTCTTATATCATACGCACGGTTCTGTACAATTGCATAAGCAACTCTGCGCGACTGCATAAGTGCAAAATAAAATTCCGGTTCTATATCGTTATATGATGTAAGGGGCTTGCCATCCTCCATTGTCTCAAAGCCGGCTTTGCCTTCATAAGTAAGTATCAGATTAGCAGCAGTCTTACATGACAATGCTATTCCCATCTCACGTATATTGCCATATTCCTCCACAAATCTCGGATACATCGCACATGTCTCACACAGCTTATCCTCTCCAAGTTCCGTATAAAGGTCACAAAGACCTGTTGCATTAAGAAATGGACAGTCTTTATCAGGTTTTAAGATAAAATGGCATCCGCCTTCTCTTGACATTACAGAAGCGAGCCTTTTACCGAACTCGCCTCCAACTGTCTCATAATATGCATATGCTTCTTCATCAACATCAACTTCCCATCCGGCACAGCATGTATCCGTACAGTCCTTGTCAATGCATCTGAATTCTTTGTAATAATCAGGTACTCTAAGCTTCATCTGCTTCCTCGTCAAACGGTCTGTTAAGTTCTTCTGTTCCTTCAAGTACAAATCTTCCGTCAGCAATTATCTGTACCTTACTTCCGTCAGACATAACAGCACTTATCTCGCCAATCTCATCATACGGTATTGTAATATCCGTGTGACAGTTAAAATATGCTTTCTCCGGCTCTGTCTTACGCAAAAGAGTTATCTCATTATCGCGTGATATAATCTCTTTGCCGTCCGGATTATAGACAGCAACATCCTCCGCCCATGTATAACACGTGTCGCCCACGGCAAAATGCGGTCCCATCTTCTCAACTATAAGGATAGGGAGCTTGCCGACAATATCATATCTGTTGGCCATGACATACGCCGTCGTATTAGTTCCGATTGCGAACTCTCCAATCGGAAGTGTATCATGATTAAAGAGAATGTTCTCACGGATGTAACTCTTATTCTTATTGATTGCATTACCTTCGTCATCTACATCTATCGAATTGTCAAAGTTGTCACATACGTAATCCTCTACCATTCCATCCCTGAACTTAAGTGTAAGGTTCTTATAGAGAAGCCCGTTAAGGTAGACACGGCTCACATTAAGTATTCCTTCAGTTCCCTTAAGTCTTGGTGATGTAAATACTTCTCCAAGCGGAATGTTCACATCGGCAAGGCAGTTCTCAAATATCGTCTGCTTTGCAGGATCCCCGATTGGCATAAGACTAACCTTCATATCTGTCTTATTGCCATTACAGCCCTTAACAACAACATGCTGCGCTTTATCCAGAACATCAATTATGCTCTGCTGTATACGCTTATATTTGTCATAATCAAGAGTATTGATTCTGACCGTTTCTGCAAATATCTTTCTGTATTCATCAATCGTGTCTGCAATCTCAGGAATCGGATAGGCAATAATCGTAAAACTGCGTTCTTCTCCCTTTATATATTCATTTACAAGTCTGCCGGATTCACTGTCATACTTGACAGAAAGCTTCTGCTGCCTCTCATCAAGCTTAAGCGCTTCCTTTTTATTCACAGGAGCGAACGGCTTCTCACCAAACACTTCTATTACAGCAGGTCCTGCAAATGCAGCTGCCTCTGTCTTATACTTTTCATAAGCTGCCTTAAGCGCACCAAGCTTTCTTACCACAAAATCATTATCAAGATACAGCGCATTATCAAATCTGTGGTCATAATCCATCTGCTTATTAGGGCTTGTTGAGTAATAACCAATCTTTGCATTCATGCGTTTGTTAATCGTGTTAACTGCTGCCCTGTATATGCTCGGCTTAAGTCCCATCTTTTCAAACTGAAGTATTGCAGCCTTTACAACACGTTCAAATCCGATGCAGTATCTTATATTGACAATGCTCTTCCTGGTAAGATCCTTATTGCCAAGGACAAAGCCGATTCTAAAGCCTTCCGTATAAGTTGATGCCATTGCATCAATCTCCTCCTGTGAAAGCGAATTAAGATACTTTGCAGTCTCAATCTCATTGTCTGTTATATACTCACCGAATCTGTAGAGATATCTCATGTCACTTAAATCCGAATTCATTATTATATCTACTGCAAATGACTTCGTAACATCGAGCTGCTCAGCAACACGCTCCTCAATCGTAACATCACTGTAATCACTTACATACCAGTATACTGTATCATATATTTCTTTATATTTTGGACGGACATCAGCAGTAAACAGGCAGTATATCTCCACAAAAAGTTCAACGGCCGCTGTCATGTCAGCCATTCTCTTCTCATACGCATACACAATAAGACCTCTTAATTCAACGTACAGGAATGAAAGTATTCTTCCATACAGCTCGCCCATTACGCTTACGGCATATGCCGGATTGGCAAAGCTTGTCTCATAGTTCTCGTCAGCCACATCACTGTAAAGCTTCCTGTTGAGCATCTCAAGCTCTTCCATGCTCATCTTATCAATGGCATTGCCATCTATCAGCGACTTAAGCTCATCCATCTTCATGATGAACTTCGCAACATTTCTAAAGTATGACACAAACTCTCCGCTTATCTCCCTGTCACATACCTCAATAATATCCTTCACGCGATCAACAGCAAGCTCATATCTCTCTTCCAGATTGTCATTATACATAAACTACCATTCCCTTCAAAACACTATATTCCCATAAGCAGCACTGCAATCATAAATATTGCAATCATACCGCACAGGAGTGAGCCGGCTTTAGAAAGTGAATAAAACTTATCCTCTTCCCTGAAACTGATAAGTCCTATACCGCATCCTACGCATGACAACAGCAGGCTGCACAATGCCAGACTTCCGACATATGCCCCTGCATGTCCCTGCACCAGAAACGACAGACGTATCCCATATATCAGTATTGCTAATGCTCCAAGCCCCATCAATGTTGAAATAGTTCCGCCCAATGACTGCTGCTTATCTGAGAATTTATATCTTTTAAATAATCTCATTTCAACCACCGTTTTTACACATCTTAATCAGGCGATACAGGACATATCCGACAGCACCGCCCAATGTGTTAAGAATTATATCATCAACGTCGCAGCTTCCCACACGTGTAATAAGCTGCACAAGTTCTATTGCTGCGCTGAATGCCGCCGAATAAATAACGGCTGCTATAAAGCCCGGCTTTTTACTGCTCATGGATATAAGTGCCATGCCAAAAGGTACAAATGCTGCAATATTACCAAAAAGATTAAGCAATACTGCCTTCGTTCCTATTATGTCCCTGTAGGCAATAAATCGCTTAATCTCTCTTAGTGGTTCAAGATTGTATCTGTAACTCTCAGCAGGCATTCTGTCCAGCAATTCCGCAAAAAACAGAAAATATACCATAACAGCAATATAGGCAATGAATATAATCCACTTAACAATGTTCCTGCCTCTTTTACTGCTCATAGACTCTCCCAATATATATATTTACAGAATCAGAAAAGTCTGTCTGACTTATGTGCAAGCAGTCTGGCTCCATTGACTATAAGCACAATACCCGTTGCCACTCCCGCTACAATAGCAATTATTCCACACACAAGATTAGCAGCCCCGACTGACTTCATCTTCTTAAAAAGCTTCTCATCCATAATATATATGCTCCTTATTGTACACCATACTCTCTGTAATATGCATCTATTGCAGCCTTAATCTCATCATCAATCACAACTCTGCCCTGACATGGACGATTATAAAGGTGCTCTACCACATCTTCCATTGTAACTATCGCATTAGCCTCAAATCCGTACTTCTCGCGAATCTCATCAAGCGCACTCTTAACTCCTCCGAGCCCCTTCTCCATACGGTTAAGTGAAACCATAAGTCCGACTATCTCTACGTCAGCAGCACCTCTTACCTTAGGTACTGTCTCCTCCATTGACTTACCAGAAGTGGTAACATCCTCAATCATGACAACTCTGTCGCCGTCCTTAAGGCTGCTCCCTAAGAAATTACCCTTATCAGCACCATGGTCCTTAGCTTCCTTACGGTCTGAGCAATAACGTACTTCCTTGTTGTAAAGCTTGCTATATGCAACAGCTGTAACTACACTTATAGGAATTCCCTTATAGGCCGGTCCGAAAAGCACATCAAAATCATCGCCATATGTCTCATGAATAGCCTTGGCATAATACTCACCAAGTCTCATAAGCTGTGATCCCGTAACATAAGCTCCTGCATTCATAAAAAACGGAGACTTACGTCCGCTCTTCAGTGTAAACTCTCCAAACTTTAACACATCACTCTCTACCATGAATTCTATAAATTCACTTTTATATGCTTCCATTATATCCTAGAACCTCCTGTTTATGTGGCTTTGTGCCGTTATTGTTATTTTTTATGTAAATTATAAAAGCTTCCAAATATCGTTCACATTTTACCACAAAAATTTATTGGTTTCAATGTGTATTTGAACCTCAAGTGCAACCACCAGTGCCACCCATGCACGCTTATCAGTCAATCCTGAACACCGCTACCAGTTCGTTCAGCTCCTTATTCATCTTCTCAAGTTCAGATGCCTTATCATCAACAATCGATACTATACTGTTAAGCTCTTCTACGCTTGCCATAACCTCCTGGCTGCTTGCGGCATTCTCTTCAGAAATAGCCGACAGGTTAAGAACAGCTTCATTAATTACTTCCCGCTGATTGTTAATATCCGAAACTATATCATTAATCTCTTTTATCTGAGTTGTAGTCTCTGCAATACCGCTGTTTAATGTCTCAAAATCAGACTCTGTCTCACGTAACTTATCATTCTGTTCGCCAATATTAGCTGTTGTATTCTCCATCTTATCAATGATGAGCTTATAGTTCTCAATTAACGCCTGAAGACTGCATTCAATCTCAGAGCTGTTGGTAGAACTCTGGTCTGCAAGCTGCTTTATCTCACTTGCAACAACCGCAAAACCTTTACCTGCCTCTCCCGCTCTTGCAGCCTCTATTGACGCATTAAGGGATAACAGGTTCGTCTGCTCTGCAATGTCCTGAATAATACTTAATGCAGAATATATTGATTTGATACTATTGTTGGTTATTTCTATCTGATTATTAACTTCTGTTACATCATTCATTATTGTCTGGTTCGTACTATGCAGTACAGACATAGTATCAACTACTTTATTCTGTGCTGCTGACATATTCTGTGCTGCTTCAGACAATTTGTCCCCATTATCTACGATTATTTCTATATCTTTACCCATGTTCTGTATAGATTCTGCAACCTTCTGCGTCTCATCAGCCTGATTCTGCGCACCTTCTGTAACATTACTTATTACGTTGGCAATTTCAGTCGTTGTACGGCTGAGATTCTGTGAGTTCCGGCTCAGCTCTGAAGATATATTTAAAGAACTCTGTGAAGATGTATTTATATTCGTTATCAAATCGCGTAACTTATTAATTGCCCTGTAAAGGATATTAGCAATCCCGGTATACTCATCGACATCATTCTTTATCTTATTATCATATTCAACACATAGGTCATTTTCATCCAGCGATTCTGCATAATCTGAGGCAACTTCAAGCTTCTTAAGTATCCTGCCTATCTGTAAAACAGCAAGCGTTACAAATACTGCCATAATTATCACTATGCTGATTACCATGGCTGCTACCTTCTTAATTATAATGCTCTGTACCTTTGCCTTGGGAATTCCCGAAAATGCTGCTCCACGTAATTCATTATTCTGCACAAACGGAATATAGTATCCAAAATATTCTTCACCATTTACCAGAGAATCTTTCACATAGAGATTTGCTTTTGTTTTTATAAGCTGTTCTTCTATATGTGCATCCATCTTTGTGTTAAGCGCATTATCTATAGATGTCACAGTTCTTACATCGCCATTAAATATGGTAATCTCTGTGTCAGTTTCATCTGCATATGTATCTATCTGAGACTTCATCTCATCAGCATTCATTCCAAGACTTTCACTTATTATACGTGCACCATATGCCGCTGTCTTTAACTCCGTGCCTATCTCATCCTCAATCGTATTATACTGGCTGTATCCGGTGTAAATGCATGAGAACAGCGCAATCATTATACACGGGAATAAAATAAATGACAGTGTCTTTTCCTTAATTCCATATCTGTACTTCTTCTTTTTACCCTTCATAATTTTTACTCTCCTTATATATATTATTTATAAAGTATATTTTAACACTTACTGGATATTGTGCGCAAGGCTAAGTATGTTTTTGGACGAGCATTTTGGGACTGGCGAATGATATAAACATCATACAATCTAAAGCTAACTTTAGGTTAAGCATAATTTTGAAAGAAGTTTTTTATGTATACAATCGGTCAGGTCTCTGCAATGTTTGATCTTCCTGTTTCTACATTAAGGTATTATGACTAGGAAGGCTTTTTCCCTAATCTGGAACGCAAGGGAAATATCCGTTATTTCAGCGATAATGAATTAGAAGCACTTCGTATTATTGAATGTCTGAAGAAATCCGGTCTTGAGATTAAAGATATAAAGCAATTTTTTGTCTTGGTATCCGAAGGCAACTCCAGCTATGAAAAAAGGAAAGCATTATTTGAAGCCAGAAAATCAGCTGTTGAAACTGAAATCCAGGAACTTCAAAAAACTCTCTCCCTCTTAAAGTTTAAGTGCTGGTATTATAAAACAGCAATGAAAGATGGTAACGAAGATGCTATAAATGCCATGTTACCTGACAAGCTCCAGTTTATATCTAATTGAAATATAGATATACTTATCGTCCGGTACATTTTCTATTAAAGCTTTAATATTGTCAGTCTCACTCTCTGACAAATCTGTCCCATCAAGAATCCCTCCTAAAAGTTTTTCAAACTCTAAAACACTTATACATCTCAATCTCGGAAATGGATCTTTCAACAAAACTATGTTATCCATATTCGAGCTAATTGGTAATTCACACACATAATTGATTTTAATATATCTTGATTTGTAAAAAATACTTTCGTAAAACAAACAAAAAATAAATGCAATAATTAGAATTACCATAGCTAATATAATCAGTTTACCACCTATACTTTTTTCACCCATTATCTACCTTTCCTCTTCATCCTCTGCAATGACAAGTTCACCATTTTCCAACCTATTATATTCTTACCGGAATGCCCTTCATCGGAATATTCTCCTACAATCTCCATATCCTGAAATTCAGCATATTCCCTAAGCTTGTCCTTCTGTGCATCCAAGCTGTAACCATCCTCCTGAATTGCTGTTGATACACGAGTATATATGTAGCATTTTGTTTTCTTTTTCAATACATTCATGGAATATTTCCACATATCTGCTTCTTTCATTGCATGTATTCAGTTTTATATATTTGCAACTATATACTTTTATAGTAATCCTTATAGATTAAGCCACTACTCCATATCCATATTGCTTAGCTGCCTGATCTGGTCTCTCCTGCTATAAATAACTGCTGTTACCTGAACTCTGTTATTTTCATCATCAACCCAATAGTAAATCAGTAAATTTTTAACAACAATCTTGCGTACTCCCTCAGTCCTCCATGGCTCTTCATCAATCAAGGCATGTTTTTTCGGAAAACTCGACAACTTAGTAATCTCCGCTTTCATCTTGTCAAGCAGATTATCTGCTGCATCCGGTGCCATTGGAATTACTATTCTCCCATTTGTTTACAGCCGGTGTCGTCACGCCTAATCTGTTTGCCATCTCCTCCTGCGTCATACCAGCTTCTTTTCTATATTTTTTTATAACAACGCCTATATCCATTTGCTTCATCTCCTAAAAAATTCAAAAGCTTTTGTATACTCAGCATATCAGATTCATATAGATTGCACAATTGAACAGTGTTTAATTTTTATTCAATTTAATTAACCAGTAGGAAATGTTGCATGATTAATCTACTGTTTTGGTTGCTTTGATACTTCTTAGGTTGACGGCTAGATACGCATTAGAGATGTCTCCATCCAAATGCCGTTCTACTGTCTAAATTTGGCGTACAGACCGTTTGGCTTGACTAACGTGTAACGGGTGCGCCGATATTTTCTAGCACCATTATAATGCAAAAACAGTGCAAATACTGCTGTCGGATTTGGTAATATATCGGTCCGCAGATTTGTTTTGGGCAGTTTTATGAATGGCGTTAACACCCTCAATGTCCTCTTTTGCAGTTTTAATGTCCACTTTACGTTTCAATAACATTCTAAAAATTCTTCCAGCAACGCTCTTTTAAGAATGTGCCAATGACCTCTAGTGGCTCACCTTCATAATATTGCACCAATAACTTCTTAAATTCCGGTACATCCTTTTCCGGTATAACTAAAAATCCCATACCTTGTGCAATCAGATAATGATTGGCAAAAATAACCGATGCTCGCTTATTTCCATCTTTGAACACCTGCGTTTTCATACAGTACATACATAACTCAATCGCTATCTCTATTGGCTCTTTATCCTGACTTCTAATTTCATCTATTCGTTCGATAACCACTGTTTCAATAGGTAATGGTGGTACATAGCTTGTTCCACCTATCTGCACGGGAATACCACGAATACGACCTCCATCATAAAAAAAACCTTCATTAACCAACTTTGCAATATGACAAAGCATATGATAATTACTTTCACTCTGAATCACATCTCTATCTAAGATAAATTCCCAGGCGTGTTTCAAATTAAGAATCTTCTGCACATCCGTAGCCGATACCCCATGGACTTGTCCATTCTCGATAATATCCTCCGTTTGCGGAAATGTCGTTGCGACACCTTCTAACACTGCCTGATCATAAATGTTCGCTTTCAAATTTGCTCTGGCAAAATCCAAATTTTGTAATACTCTCGCTGAAAGTTCTTTATCTTCGTAACCAAGTGCAGCTAAATCTTTATTGATTTTACGAATGGCTTTATTTAAATCTTTGCGTTCCTTGGCATTACGCAAAAGCAACTGATATAGTTCATCTGAATATACGTCTACATAAGTAGAGGTCAATTTACCTGCTACTCGCTTACGCATATACAAGTATTGTGAACCATTTGATTCCTTAATTTCCGGATTTCCATCATATGGCATCAGATTAAGCCTCGCCTGTATATCCGCTTTTTGCTGTAATAATTCTTGAATTTCTGAATAATTTGCTCCCATTCATTTCACCTCTCTCTTTTTAGGGAACTTTTATGCTATATATTATATTCAAAAGTTCCCTAATTATCAAGAATTATTTAGGGAACTTTTTGACATGTTATTTGTCATAAAAGTTCCCTATTATTAAATTTGGTGCACCAAAAGGATTGCTATACAAATAAACATAAAGTTTTTTCAGATTGCTCTTTGCATCCCATCTTAAGTAAAGTCCCATCTATATCAAAAAAAGTAATTTTTATCATCGTTTTCCTCCTTCACTTCTATGATTAATCAAAGTAAGATAGTAATTCATGATTTTCATACGACTTAAAACACATAAGTACTTGTTCCTTTGTACACTTCTCTACTGCAAGTTTTTCTGGCAAAGAGTCTTTGTCAAAAAAAGCAATTTGAGTTGTTTCAATATTATCCTCAAACTTGCCACTTTCGTACTTACACATTACAAAAATCTTAATTACACCATAAGCATAGTTCATTACATTGTGCTTACGCCAATCCTGCACAGCAATGTTTTTTTCAGCTGTTACTGTGAATCCTGTTTCTTCTTTTACCTCTTTTTCTGTGTTTGAAGCAACAGATTGGTCAACGTCACACCAACCACCAGGTAAAGACCAGGTGCCTCTCCGTTATCGTTCCAACCTTTGCTGTTAAAAGATCCATTGCTCTGTAAATACATGAGGATTATATCTGCTCTTACTGTTAAGATTTGCGGTCAAAAAATTTGACAGCAAATTTTCTACCTCGTCATCCGTAAGTTCAAACATAAAATCTTCATCAAATTTCTCAATATTATTTTTTACTTGTTGATTAAATGCTTTTGTAGTATAACCATATATTTCAGAAAGATCGGCATCTAAGATTACTCTTTGTCCTCGAATTTCATAAATCCTTTCTTTCAAATATTCTTCTGTAATATCAATCACTGCAATTTCTTCTTTCTTTTTATCTTCTGCCATAGAACTCCTCCATCCATTTTGCGGTCAAAAA
>OHKL01000249.1_pt1 | contig 43313 bp, 39 predicted proteins | sample 1568721 | NCBI WGS metagenome assembly OHKL01 (sample SAMEA3879543, study PRJEB24766) | human gut metagenome | biome: human-associated habitat; feature: feces | place: USA | collected 1985/1987 | reverse complement strand
GAGCGTCTGCTTCGGCTGCATCGAGTGCCGCCCAAGCGTTGTCGAGTTTGCGCATTGCTGCTGCTTCGCCTGCAATGCCTTCGATGCTTTCCGCAAAAGCGGCAGCGGGAAGAACTGCAAACGCCATGATGAGCGCGAGCAGAACAGCCGTCAGTTTACGAGTTTTCATGTGTTCCTCCTGAGTTTTGCTTTGCGGCGGAAAACGATGAATGCCAATTCTCTGCCGCATATTGTATTTTAGCATCTGCCCGCAGAATGTCAAGAATAAAATATCGCTCCTGACGAAGTTGATATTTACGTTTAAAAGCTGTTTCAAATTTAAAACCCGTTTTGAATGAATATACCGATTTCGGCTCTTTTCACATCCGCGTTTCTGTGGTATAATAAATTGATTTGGAGCAGGTATTGCTCCGCATTTCGGAGGTACAAAAGTGGCACGAAGCATGACAGGGTTCGGTCATGCGGTCGTTTCAAAAGACGGCCGCGAATTGTCGATTGAACTGAAATCGGTCAATCATCGCTTTTTGGATCTTGCATTCAGAATGCCGCGCTCGCTTGCCTTCCTTGAGGACACGGCGCGGAACACGCTCGGCACGATGCTTGCGCGCGGCCATGTTGACATTTTTGCCAATTACCGCAACACGCGGAACGATTCAAAAAAAGTTGAAATAAACATGCCGATGCTCTCGGCATATATGACCGCCGCCCGGCAGGCGGCGGAGGAACTCGGCATTGAAAACGATCTGACACTGTCACGTGCGCTGAGGCTTACGGATATCGTTTCCGTGACAGAGGCCGACGACGACAGGCCCGCGCTTGCGGAACTGATGAAAGATGCCTTGACCCGCGCCGCAAACGAGCTTATCGCAATGCGTATGCGCGAGGGTGAAAGGCTTTCATCCGACATGAAAACACGACTCGGCGTGATTGCGGATATTCGCGAAAAAATCTCGGAGCGCGCCCCGCTTGTCGTTGAAGAACAGCGAAAAAAGCTTAACGAACGCATTGAAAGTCTGCTCTCCGAAACGGAAATCGACAGGGCGCGCCTTGCAACGGAAATTGCATTATTCGCAGATAAAGTCAGCATTGATGAGGAGCTTGTCCGTCTTTCGAGCCATATTGCCGCGGCAGGCGAACTGCTTGAAAACAACGGCTCTATCGGCAGAAAACTGGATTTCATCGTCCAGGAGATGAATCGCGAGTTCAACACCATCGGTTCAAAAGCGAACGATAAAACAATTGCGTCTCTTGTTATCGACGGCAAAGCCGAGCTTGAGAAGATGCGCGAACAAGTGCAGAACTTTGAATAAACCTAAAACCGAGTTTCGGCATTCGTTCCGCAATTCGGCAGCAGTGCTGTGTGCGGTTTGCACAAGGGCATCAAAAGAAATAAAGAGGGTACAAACACTATGATGAAAAAACGCGGCATGCTGATCGTCATTTCCGGCCCGTCCGGCGTCGGCAAAGGCACTGTTGCAAACAGATTGCTTGAAAAACACGACAACATCTGCTTCTCCGTTTCCGCAACGACCCGCGCAATGCGTGAGGGTGAGGCGGAAGGCGTGAATTATTTTTATAAAACAACCGAGGAATTCGATACAATGATAGAACAGGGAGAATTCCTTGAATACATGCGTGTGTTCGGCAAGAATTACTACGGCACGCCGAAAAGCTACGTTGAATCAAAGCGCAGCGAAGGCATAAGCGTTTTGCTCGATATCGATGTCAAAGGTGCAATGCACGTTAAAAACAATTGCCCCGACGCAATAACGATTTTCATTGCGCCCCCTTCACTGGCGGAGCTGCACAGGCGGCTTGTGGGCAGAGGGACGGAGACTCCCGAAGCGGTTGCCCGAAGGTTTGAAGAGGCAAGAACGGAACTTGAATACATTCCGAAATACGACTATGTTGTTGTGAACGATGAAATTGAGTCGGCCGTTCAAAATATCGAATGCATACTCAATGCCGTCGGATGCACTCCCGAATATAACCGCGAGCTTTTGCCCGCGCTGCTCGGCGAAACTTTCTCCGAGTGACGAACGGTGCTGCGGAGGGCGGGCCGCATGATGATCGTATAATAGTTTTAAATTGAGCGTTAAATTTATTGAATACTTACTGTTGGAGGTAACATAATGAGTCACCAAATGAACCATCCGCCGGTTGTTGAACTGGAAAACATCGCGGGCTGTCGCTATATGCTTGTAACAGCCGTTGCAAAACGCGCAAGGCAGCTGCTTGTTTCAAAGGAAGAATCATCCGACAAAAAGCCTGTTGCAAAGGCTGTTGACGAACTGTACAACGGCGAGCTCTGCGTCAGGTATCCTGCCGAATACTATCAGACTTCCGAAAAATAATCCGTAACTGCGGAACAATCAAATCAAGCTTTATATGTTATGCGCCGAAAGGCGGGGGTGAACAGCATGTTTGCAAGGGTAATAGTTGATATTTCAAATGCCAATGTAAACAGGCTGTTTACTTATGCCGTTCCGGAAGAAATCAGTCTGTGCGAAGGGCAGCGCGTTATCGTTCCGTTCGGGCGGGGGAACCGACCGATTGAGGGCTTTGTGCTTGAACTTGTCGATGAACCGGGAACGGAGCGTGAGCTTAAATCCATCGTGCGAACGATTGAGCCGTACTCGGCGTTGTTGCCCGATCAGCTCAAGCTTGCGGATTGGATGTGCAAAGCGTACCATTGCACAACCGCCGATGCACTTCGGGTCATGATTCCCGCTGCGCTGCGCGGTTCAAAAGTTAAAGAAAAAAAAGTGCGCACTCTGCACATTGCGGACAATCTTGATATTGAAGCAGTGCGCGCTTCAATGCTGAAAAAAGACGGAACGCCGCGTGCGCCGAAGCAGTTTGAAGTTTTTTCCCTGCTTTTATCGGGCAGAGCGGAGCTTTCCGCAAGCGATATAAATGCGTTCGTGCCCGGTGCGGGCGCAGCTGTTGCCGCACTTGTTAAAAAGGGCATTCTTGTTGAACAAGAGTGCGAAACCTATCGAAATCCTTTTGCAAACAGAGATATTCAGCCGACGGAGCCGCTGCCGCTTCTTCCGGCGCAGCAAAACGCACTTGAAAAAATCAAATCCGCCGATGCCGGAAGCTGTCTGCTTCTTCACGGTGTCACGGGGAGCGGAAAGACCGAAGTTTATATGCAGGCAATTGCGAACGTGCTTGAAAACGGCGGCGGCGCAATTGTCCTTGTCCCGGAAATATCACTGACACCGCAGACAACGGACAGATTCAGGAGCAGATTCGGAAACAATGTTGCCGTTCTGCACAGTCATTTGAGCGACGGTGAACGTTTTGACGAATGGCGGCGGATACGCTTCGGCAAGGCAAGAGTCGTTGTCGGCGCAAGGTCGGCGGTGTTTGCGCCGGTGGAAAATCTGCGTATTATCATAATTGATGAAGAACATGAGCCGAGCTATTACTCCGAAATTACTCCAAAGTATTCCGCTGCCGAGGTTGCGCTGCGTCGGGTTAAAATCTGCGGTGCAAAACTTGTCCTCGGCAGTGCGACTCCGTCGCTCACAACATATTATCGTGCAAAGCGGGGCAGGTACATACTGCTTGAGATGCCGAACAGAATAAACGGTGTGCCGATGCCGAAAGTTGATATTGTTGACATGCGTGAGGAGTTTTTGAGCGGTAACAACAGCATTTTTTCAAGCTTGATGATAAAACGGCTGAAAGAATGCCTTGAAAAGCACGAACAGGCGATTCTGTTTCTCAACCGGCGCGGGTATTCATCCCATGCCGAATGCCGCGCGTGCGGATTTGTGTTCACCTGCCCGAACTGCGATGTTGCATTGACCTATCACAGGTTTGATGAGTCCCTCCGCTGCCACTATTGCGGGGCGAATTATAAAATGCCGAAAACCTGTCCGTCCTGTGGCAGGGAGTACATCAAATACACGGGAATCGGAACTCAGCAGGTTGAGGAACAACTGAAACTTGTGTTTCCGAATGTGCGCTGTTTGAGAATGGATATGGACACAACAAGCGGCAAAACCGCACATCGGGATATACTTGATGCATTCACGCGGCGCGAGGCTGATGTGCTTATCGGCACGCAAATGGTGGCAAAGGGGCTTGATATTCCGAATGTGACGCTTGTCGGCGTCGTGTTTGCTGATTCAACACTTTTCCATTCGGATTTCCGCAGCAGCGAACGTACGTTTCAGCTTTTGACCCAGGTCGCGGGTCGTGCCGGCCGTGCCGATAAAGAAGGACGCGTCGTGATTCAGACCAATGCGCCGGGACACCGCGCAATACGGCTCTGTACGAAGCATGATTATAAAACATTCTATAATCTCGAAATCGGAGACCGACTGCGGACGCTGTTCCCTCCGTTTGCGGTATTTGTGCGGGCGCAATTCGCCTGTGCCGATGAAAACGCGGCGGCGGATGCGGCGGAAAGGTTTGCAAACGGCGTGACAAAAACCATTTTAACTGCATTAAAACCCGCAAACGCGGAAAATGAGCTTGTTTTCGCACTCGCGGGTGCCGCGCCGATTCGCCGCAGGGAGGGGCTGTTCCGGTATGCGGTTATAATTAAGTTGGTTCGCACTGCAAATACAGCAGCAGCAATCAATGCAATATACGCTTTCAGCGACGGCTGCGCGGATGAATGCTATCGCGGCATTGAAGTCAACCCGCAGGATATGCTTTGACAGAATAATAAACCCGCAGCGGAAAGCGGAAAAGATACGAACTATGAACGGATTGAATGCATTAAAAATGCGGCAGGAGCCGAAGCGCGGTGCAAAACTTGCCGAAAAACTTAAATGTGAAAAGAGCAGCATACACTATCTCAGCATTTTGAACGGAAATACGCGGGGACTTGTTTGGACGGATGATCCGACGGCACCGCGGCTTGCGGTCGTATACAGTTATCTTTTGGGCGGATTCCAGATAATGGGAACTCCGCTGCAAACGGCGGAGGAATATGCCGCTTTCCGTCTGTTTTTTGAGAACAAAGTATTTCCGTTGGCAAAAGATGAATTCGAACTGAGTGAATTTGCATATTCCGCCGACACGGAAGAGCTTTCGGATATGATGCGCGTTGTTTTTTTCGACAAAGAGCTGTTTGAACAGAAACAGCTTGTTTATCGCACGGCAGAAGAATACAGCGCGGCGGAAATGCCGTTCATTCATGCGGCGGAGGGGCGGCCGATGCGCATTCGGCGTGCCTCGGAAAGCTTCTTGCGTGAGAATGCCGAGTTTGCAGGGGCTTATCTTCCCGAAATTCTGGAAAGTTACAAAAGCTTTGCCGATTTTTTGAAACATGGTTTTGCCTTTTTTGTGCTTGAGGGCGAAAACATCTGCGGAAACATTATTTCAAACGGAGAGTACAACGGCTGCTTCATAGTAGGGGCGGATACAAAAGCGGAATATCGACGGCGCGGCATTGCATCGGCGCTGCTGCGCACCGCAATTGAATCTGCACGGGAGCGCGGGAATGAAATAATATGGGAGTGCGCGGAAGAAAACATACCTTCGGTGCGCACTGCCGAAAGCTGCGGAATGCATCGCTGCGGAGAGTTTTTCGTCCGCTGGTTTGAATTCGAACCGAACACTCCGCAAGATTAATCAAATCGTTTCAACAGCTTGCGAAATTGAATTTTCGAAAACGTACATCGGCGCGGTCATGATGGCCGCGCTTTTAATATATTTTTAGAAATGAGATTTAATGCTTGACACGGCATAAATCGGTGGTATAATAATAACAGGAATCATTCCTAAGGAGGCGTGAATGACAAGGCAGCGACAGTTGATTTACAACATCATACAACGGGCGGACGATCACCCGACAGCCGAAATGATTTATGCAAGGGCAAAGGCCGAAATGCCGTCCATTGCATTCGGAACTGTCTATCGGAATCTGAAACTCATGGTCGATGCCGGAGAGATCCTTCACATTCCCGTTGCCGGTGAGCCGGACAGATACGACAAGACCATTCGTCCGCATGAACACATGCAGTGTATTGAATGCGGCAGGGTTGCCGACTGTGACCCGGGCGATCTGAAATCATATTTCAGCAGCAGAATCGGCGAAGAAATTGTTTCCTAAACACTCAACCTTTTCTATATCTGCAATGAATGCAGACAGAAGCGGAAAAGGGAGAATAATCAAAAACGAGCATAAAATGCTGACCGGAGGCGCGTGCCGCAAAAAATAAAAATCTTTGGAGGATAAAAGTATGAAAAAGTTTGTATGTTCAGTATGCGGTTACGTTCATGAGGGCGATTCCGCTCCCGAAGTATGTCCCGTTTGCGGCGCACCCGCAGAAAAGTTCATCGAGCAGTCCGAAACAATGAGCTGGGCGGCAGAGCATGTCGTCGGCGTTGCACAGGGCGCACCCGAGGATATTATGGCGGATCTGCGTGCAAATTTCGCAGGCGAATGCACCGAAGCCGGTATGTACCTTGCAATGGCAAGGGTTGCACACCGCGAAGGTTATCCCGAAATCGGTCTCTATTGGGAAAAAGCAGCCTATGAAGAGGCTGAGCATGCTGCAAAGTTTGCCGAACTTCTCGGCGAAGTTGTAACTTCCAGCACCAAAAAGAATCTTCAAATGCGTGTCGAAGCCGAAAACGGCGCAACCGCAGGCAAGACCGATCTGGCAAAGCGTGCAAAGGCTCTTAACCTTGATGCAATTCACGACACCGTTCATGAAATGGCGCGTGACGAAGCCCGTCACGGCAAGGCTTTCGCAGGCCTTCTGAACAGGTATTTCGGCGAATAAGAATACGTTCGGTGATTATCCGAACGGCGGATAATCACGATATGCTGAATACATATTCCGCATGACAAAACTCGGCACAGAATAAAGATATCGCGGCCTCGTTTACGGAAGCCGCGATATTTTTATTTTATTTTATTTTATTTTAAATCAAAAGGCGAAAAGTAAACAGTGCTGTTTCATTCCGATCTAAGCGCGGCAACGGGATCCTTCTTCGCCGCAATTCGCGAGGGTATGATGCCAGCAATAAGTGTCAAAACCATGCTTATCAGAACCAGTATTATGCCGGCACGCCACGGAAGGACGGCCGTCAGCGTGTCGATGCCTGTGAGCGACCGAACGATAAGGTTCAGCGGGATGCACAACAGCATTGATGCAATTATTCCGATCGCACCCGCACAGAAACCGATAATCAGCGTTTCGGCATTGAACACGGATGAAATATCGCGTTTTGATGCGCCGATGGAGCGCAGAATACCGATTTCCTTCGTGCGTTCAAGCACTGAGATATAGGTAATTATGCCTATCATAATTGAGGATACAACCAGAGAGATGGCAACAAACGCGATAAGTCCGTATGAAACGGCGTCGATCATTGTTGTAACTCCGGACATAAGCAGCGCAACATAATCGGTGTACTCAATAGCCTTATCCTCGTCTGCATTCCGGTTGTATTCCGCAATGTTGTCAGCGATAGCTTCCTTATCCTCAAATGTTGCAGCATACAAATTAACGGTTTTGGGCGAATCGGGATCAACCGCACCGAGTTTTTCAAGTGCTTCGTCAAGCGTTGTTCCGGAAACCTTTGACGGCATGAATTTATCGTAGTATTCCGCAAGCTTGTCAACACTCGTGTCGTTTGCAATTGTTTTATCAAAAATATCCGCAACTGCGGCATATCCGGCCGTGCCGAAAAGATCGTTCGGTGCGGAATGTTCGAAAATAATCTGCATGATTTCGGCTTCGGCTTTGTCGGCATATTTCTTTTTTACGGCAGAAACAAGCTGTTCACGCATCAAAGTCCGAAGCTCTTCATCCGTATAGTCGGAAAGATATTCCTCCGCAGTGGCAACATCAAACCCGTATGTTGCCGCCGCAAGCTGAACCATTGATTCACGCGTCGGATACATTGCCATATATTCCTCAACAACTGCATCAAGCTCCGCCTGCTCGGGTTCGGCAATGATTTTTTTGTAGATTTCCGTTTTCTGCATGTCCGTAAGGGAGGCGAAGTAAGCGGTAACTTCTTCCGCCTTTTTGTCTGCCGACAGTTCGTTTTCGGAGTCCAAAGTGAAAGGAAGTCCGGTTAAAACATCAAGATTCACGTTTTTCGGGGATTTCTGTTCGCGGACAATTTCACTTTCGTTCGTTTTCTGAATTATATAGTCGGAAAGGGCGGAAGTGTAGCCGAAAACTCCGTTTACTGAAGCAGCCTTGTTGTCGTTCGGGCGAATAATACCTGCAAGCCGCAGATCGAGTCCGTTTTTGATAACAAGCTCCATTGCGGCGGCGTCATCGCCGATATATTTCCATGAACCGCCGTTTTCGTCGGTCGAATATGATTTTGAGTAATAATCTGAATTCAATATCAGCTTAAATTTGGTGCCGATAAGCTCTTCAAACTTTGCGGAGCGTGTATCCGTCACGATTTCCTCACCCTTAAGAACGGAGTTAAAAATCCTTGTGATTTCGGCGGTGTCCATAAGCCCGAGAGCATAGAAAGCAACGTCGGATATTTCGTTGTTTTTATCAATAACAAGCACAATATCGTTTGCACTCTTCGGCCATTCGCCCGCAACAAGCTCATATTGATTCAAAACAAGCTCGGAAACGAGTGCGCCGTCCGCTCCGGAAAGGATTTCGTCCCAAAGATTCATGTTTCCCATGCGGGAGGTCATCATGTTAATCATACTGACGCCCTTGTCGCCTTCGGATGTTTCATCATCGGCAAACAATGCGGAGGTCATATCCGTACTGTGATATTTCCCGTCCGTGCCGATGACATACGCGTTGACGGTAAGCCCGTAGCCGTACCGCACGGAGCTTACATATTCTCGAAGATCGGTCTTTGCGGTTGAAGCATCAAGCTCCGAATCAATATACTTTTTAAACGATGCAAGGTCATTTACTTCGTCTCCGTCCGAAACGGTTGCGTTCAGCATTTTGTAGAGCCGAGGATCGGAGTAAACTGAATCCGCATCACGGTTTTTCAGTGTTTCATCGTCCGTCTTTTCGTTTGCTGCCGTCAGCAGACTCATGAAATCGTTCGGTTCGCGTTCGACTGTGATAGGGTAGGAGGTCAAAGTGTCTTTCTGGATTGCATTGACATAGTTCTGAATGCCGGTTGAAAGCGCAAGAATCAATGCAATGCCTATAATGCCTATCGAACCCGCAAAAGAGGTCAGAAAAGTCCTGCCCTTTTTCGTTGAAAGGTTGTTTAAACTCAGCGAGAGCGCGGTAAAAAAGGACATGGAAGTCCGTTTTTTCTTTTGCTTTTTATCAAAAGTGCTGCCCGCCCCGCGTTCTTTTTCTTTCGTCAAAGTTCGTTCGTCATTGCTCACGGGGTTTGTATCGCTCGAAATCTGCCCGTCATGAAGCTTCACGATTCGCGTTGCATACTGCTCCGCAAGTTCGGCATTGTGTGTAACCATTATAACAAGGCGGTCTTTTGCGACTTTTTTCAGCAGCTCCATAACTTGGGTTCCGGTTTCGCTGTCAAGTGCACCGGTGGGTTCATCCGCAAGTAAAATATCGGGATTATTAACAAGCGCACGTGCAATGGCAACGCGCTGCATCTGTCCGCCGGACATTTGGTTCGGCCGCTTATGCTCCTGTCCTTTGAGCCCGACTTGTTCCAACGCTTCACATGCGCGTCTGCGCCGCTCCTGCTTTGACACGCCGGAAAGTGTCAGTGCAAGCTCAACGTTTGAAAGCACGGATTGGTGCGGAATCAAATTGTAACTCTGAAAAACGAACCCGACAGTATGGTTTCTGTAAGTATCCCAGTCGCGGCTTGTGTATTGTTTTGTGGAAACACCGTTGATAACAAGGTCGCCGCTGTCATAGCGGTCAAGCCCTCCGATGATGTTGAGCAAAGTTGTTTTGCCCGAACCGCTCGGGCCCAAAACCGCAACAAACTCATTGCTGCGGAATTCAAGGCTCACGCTGCTCAGTGCGTTCTGAACAAGATCGCCGGTTTTATATTGTTTGGAAACTTTTTTTATTTCAAGCACTTTTCGTTGCCTCCGGACAGAAATTTGCGGACCGGATCCCGTCGATCCGCCTGCATACAGTATAACGCAGAATCATTAAAAAAACATTAACTCAAGTTAAAACAATGGAGAATTTCTGCGGCAAAAAAAGGCAGAATTCAGTCATTGCTCATTATGTTCGTACACCGGAAACGCTTTCGGGGCCGCGCTGCCGTGCCGCAGTCTGTTCCGAATGTGCTGAACGACGGTGGCGATGAATTCGGCATTTGTCGGCTTGCCTTTTGCGGAATCCGTTGTGTTGCCGAAAAGTTCATATTGCATATAGAGATTTCCGCCCTCCCATGCACACTCGATGGAATAGCGAATTGCTCTTTCAACCGCGGCCGGAGTGGAGTGATAATACATTGCAACGTATTCATACATGCGTTTGAGATCCGCATCGACTCCGAATATGCGCATACAGACAAGCAGCCGCAGAAATTCCGTGCCGCGATGCTCGTTTTGCAGCCCGAGCGGCAGCAGTATGGAATCGGTCACCATTGCATATCGACGCTTCTGTTCGTCCATCTCGCTGAAAAACGCAGGGTTATTTATTGCCTGTTCCAGTGCTTCAAGATCCGATTTGCCGCGCTTTTTCTCGTAGTCAAGACATTTTTCGATTATAGCTGCGGCCGTTTGTTCGACAGGGGCAGAAAACGAAAGCAGTCCGTCAATCTTTTCATTGCGGCTGATTCCGATAAGTGATTTCGTCATCTTAGGTGCACAAACAAAAAAACGTGCATTGCGGCACAGCTTGCTCTGCCGAAGGGTGTTTATCAGCGCGAACGCATCGATATCGGGAAGAGAAACGCTGACAACAAAAACCGAAGGAATCTCATCAAACAGCATTTTCCAAACATCATTGCCGCTGCGAACGGGCGGAAGCATATGCAGTGTGCCTCCCAAAAGCTCGGTAAGCCTGTTTGCGTATTCGCGCTTCTTATTCAAAGGACGTTCCTCACAAACAACAATCCCGCGAAGTCTGTCGATATCCGACAGGTTACCTGTCTCCATCAATTCCTCAACGGAACGCCTGCCGTTCAGGCAGACTGCCGAAAGCGGATCGTAAGGCGAGGCGTCTTCACTGTCCTCGGGTTCACGGAGGCAATCCGTTTCATACAATTCGACAGGTTCCGGTATCTCAATAATTTCAGCGTCATCGGCCGTGATCGCGCTTTGCTCAGCCTGCTTTTTTATGTCTTTTGCAGTTTTGCCGCCGGTGTAAACACTGCCGCACACGGTTGCAATGTGTGCAATCGAAGTTTTTTTGCGTCTGCTGCGCGGTTTTTCGGCTGTCAATCCGCCCTCTGTATCCGCTGTTTCGGCAGGTTGTTCCGCATTATCGGTTTTATTCGGTTTGTCCATGTTCGGGATTCCTCCTCCGCAGATTACTGCTGTTAGTTTAGCACAGTCGGAATGCGGCGGCAAGTCCGTTTTGCCGCTTTTTTTGCCGCATCCTGTCGCGGAGGGCGAAACGATGTGTTCAAATCCGAATAAATCGGAGCCTTTGGAATATTATAAATATATTGAGTCGGCGGAGATATTGCATTTGTCCGAATGCCGAAAAAAATTACCGCATAAATACCGAAAAATTTTTTTAAAAAAATGCGCAAAGCCGTTGACAAATGAATATTGTGCGTTATAATGAAGTTGATGATAGCTCATATATCCCAAATTTGGATGTTGCGGGGAGGCAAATAAACATGAAACCGTTCAAAACGCTGTGTGTTGTACTTCTGGCGGCAATGTTAGTTTTAACAACGGCTGCCTGCGGTTCAAAAGGGAAAACAAACGACAACCTGCAAACAGGCGGCAGTGCTTCACAGAAACAGGATAAAAAAACGATTGTCTGTTCCGCAGATTATCCGGAATATACGTCAGTTGATGATCTTTCGGCTCACGCAGAATATGTCGTATACGGAACGGTGCTGTCCGAGCGATATGAATCGATGTCTCTTCGTGTTCCGGAAAGCGGCGCAGAATCCGCAGAAGCTGGGCAGGACAACGAGCAGACTGTTGTGACAGTCTATGAGGTTCGCGTGAAGGAAAGCTACTCCGGTGCAGCAAGCAGCGGAGATGTGCTTAAAGTAATGCTTTTGGGAGGAGAAACTGAGGATACCGTTTACCAATATGAAGACAGTCCCGAAATTGAAATCGGTTCGGAATATGTTTTCTTCCTCAGCGGAAGCCAAATTGTTGAAAACGGGGCTTGGCTTTTGAACAATACACAGGCATTGTATGCAGCCAACGGCGAAACTGTTTCGAAAACGGCAGAACAGGGATTTGCACTGTCTTTCGACTGGCTTGAAGCAATCAAAGCTCAGCGAACATAAAACCCGGCAGTGAGATTAGCTGTAAAGTTTTCCTACACTTGCAGAAAAGGGCAGGCGGCAGAGTGCCGCCCGCTCTTTGTTTTCGGCTGCGGAACTTACAGTGCCGCTTATACGGAAAATTTAAAAATTTGCCGCGTTATGTCCAAAAAATAATTGCTATTGCCGCACTGCAGTGATATAATTTATGCGGCATGGCTGCCTGCAAAGACAAACATGCACAAAACGAAACAGGAGCAAGTACCATGAAAAAGCTTTTCGCTGCACTGCTGGCGTTTCTGATGGTTTTCACCGTTATGCCCGCAGCATTTTCCGCCGCAGCGACGGAAACACCCACAGAGAACGGACAGCAGCCGACGGACAACGCCGGCGTGACGCTGTTCGGTTTTGCCGATTGGAAACTTACAAACGGCGTGGCAGAACCTTCAAAGCCCTATAATTTTATCGGTTTCAATTCCGAAAATCCTTCTGCAGTTCAGTCAAAACTGAACCTTGGCAGCAAGCTTTCCTTTGCAGCCGAGATTATCGGAACAACGATTTATGCTTTTGCACACACCTACACCGATGATGCAGATGTTACCACTGCCGATGATCTTTACACCATCGACACCAATGCATCAACGTGGAGCGCGACAAAAGTCGGCGGCAACCACATGGATTACAGCGTTGTCGACCTGACTTACGCAGCCGATACCGACACCCTCTATGCAATGGTGCAGGAGGATGAAACGGCGGATCAGCTCATCATGACCGTAAATCGCAGCACCGGCGCACTGACCGAAGTTGCAAACCTTTCCGAACTTGAAGTTGCCTGCATCAACAAGTTTGCATATATCGGCGGCGGACAGTTCTACACCACTGCACATAACGGCGGACACGGCCTCATCATCAACACAAGCGGCAGCATCGTTCGCGAACTCGGGCAGAGCGTTTTCCCCGGCGTCGAACAGCTCACCGCCGTGACGTATTATCCGCAGGGCAATTGTCTTTTCGGTGTTGCTTTCCGCAACATTCCCGCAGGCAATTTCGGCATCCTGCTCAGAATCGATCCCCAAACGGGTGAATCCGAAGAAATCGGCGCAATCGGCGGCGGGTTCGGATATTCGCTCACGAGCATTTTCCCGGTGCCCAATGTTCAGATAAGCCTTCCCGAAGTGCCGGATACGGAGGCAATGAATGCCGCACTGAATGCCCAGGGCAGCAATTTGACCTTCATGAACGACGGCAACGCTCCGTGGGTCGTTCGCAGCGACAACGGCAGAACTTATATGCAGTCCGCAACGCAGGATGCACATAACAGCTCCACAACGATAAAGGCTGTGTTTAACGGCCTTACCGCCGGGCAGGTGCTTTCCTTCGACTGGATGGTTTCAAGCGAAAACAATTACGATTGGCTCAGCTTCTATGCCAACGAGAACCGCGTTGACAGAATCAGCGGCACCGCAAATTGGACAACAAAGACCTACACCGTTCCCGCAAACGGAGATTATACCTTCCGCTGGGTTTATTCAAAGGACAGCAGTATGTCAAGCGGCAGCGACTGCGGTTCGATCGATAACATCTCCATCACGGGTACTCAGCCCGCACCCTATGATCCCGGCGCACAGGCCGACGAGTTGGATGCAGCTGTTAATGCAGTCGGCAGCACGCTGCATTTCATGAACGATCCCCTCAATCCGTGGGCGATTGACACAAGCGAAAACGGCAGGTTGAGCGTAAAATCAACAGTCGGAAGGACGGAGCGTCATCAGGTGCTCTATACCATCATTCGCAACGCAAAGGCGGGCGATGCAGTCTGCTTTGATTGGAAAGTTGTAACGCAGGGGCTTCCCGTCGGCGGCGAATACGGCTCGATCAGCATTGATAAGCTTGTTTTCCGCATCAATCAGGCGATTGTTGAACAGATCAGCGGAACAACCAATTGGGAGAACTGCGCGTATGTAATCCCCGAAGACGGTGATTATTACTTCTCTTGGGATTTTATTGCCTATGATGAAAGCGAAGTTGTGAATGCTGTTACCTCATGGGTCGATAATGTTTCCTATGTTGAAGATTATGTTCCTCCCGTTGCTCCGGGCGACCCCGCTCAGTTCAATGCGGCAGTCAACGCACCCGGCGAAAACAGGAGCTTTGTCAACGACTATGCTCATCCTTGGGTTGTTGTCACCGACAGCGGCCGCAGCTGCGTGCGCAGCGATATTGCAGGTATGCGCCTGACTGAAACCGAATTCACGATTGACATGGGATATCTTGAAGCAGGCTCGGTGATTTCGTTTGATTGGAAAACAAGCAGCGAAATGTACGGAGACAGAGTTAGCCTCACACTCAATGGGCTTACGCAAAAAGTTGCTTCGGGTCAAACTCCTTGGAGCTCTATACGATTCGAAGTTCCCGTTTCAGATTATTACACTGTTGGCTGGAAATATGAAAAAGACGATATGTGCGATGAATATGACGACTGCGTTTATGTTGACAACGTAAAGATCGAACCGGTATATAACGGAGAGTATTACACGGTCACTTTCATTGACGGTGTTGACGGCAGCGTCATTTCCGAAGTTTCCGTTCCCGAAGGCGGCTCTGCGAATTTGCCCACTCCGCCCGTGCATGAGGGCTACACCTTCAGCCATTGGGAAGGAACCTATCAAAACGTATCCGCCGACAGCACCGTAACCGCTGTTTACACTGCAAACGGTATCATGGGCGATGTTGACGGTGACGGCAGAGTTACCATTGCGGACGCAGTCGCAATCATGCGCCACGCGCTTGATTTGACTCACATCCCCGAACAGTACCTGCCTTTTGCCGATGTCAACGGTGACGGCACCGTAAACCTTTCGGATGCCGTAACGGTAATGCGCATGGCAATCGGTGTTATGTAATCTGAATTCCGCAAGCATGAATTTAAACAGATTGATTTTAAACTGTTCAGCTGACGAAAAATCAATCAAATAACAAAAAGCACCCCACTTGTTAACACTATAATGTTTAACAAATGGGGTGCTTTTCAATTAGCAGAGCGGGTGATTCTTTTGCTTTTTAAGCAGGCAATGCGTGAAGCGTTCAGCCCGTGAGCAATCCGTATTTTTTCTTGATCCTGCGCAGTTTATTGAGTATCGGGCGCGTCAGCACCAAAAGAAAAACCACCGTTGCACCGGCAAAAATAAGGTTGAACGGCAGCCCTGAAGCATATGCTGCAAGCAATGCCGCCAACGTCGGTTCCGAACCCGCCATAAGGACATATGCCGAATCCATGATGCCGCCGTAGATGAAAAAGGTTGATAATGCACCGTAAAGGCACAGTAGTGTACGCTGAGTTTTTGTTCTGATATCCTTGCGGAAGACCAGCCCGGAGATGAATCCCAGCAGCCCGAGTGCAAACATCTGCCACGGTGTCCACGGACCTTGCCCGAAAAACATGTTGGATACAAACGCGGTTAATGCACCGGTAATGAAACCGGCCTCGCACCCGAGTGAAACGCCTGTGATGATTACTGTGGCAGCAATGGGCTTGAATTGCGGAAGCATATAGAATGCGGCGCGTCCTGCAACACCGAGTGCGGTCATTACGGCAATCACAACAAGCTCGCGCGCACGCGGGCGTCGCTTTTCAAATATCATAAGGAACGGAATAAATGAACAAATGATTATGAGTGATGCGGTGATATAATAATACCGATCGTTAAATTCAAGCATTCCGACTGCAATAACGGCGGGAACAAACACAAGCAGCAGCACGATTGAAACAATACGCCGGCGAAGCTCGGCCTTTTCAGTCTTATACCGCTTTGCAGTGTTCGGCTTTGATTCCGAACGTTCGTTTTTTGTTTCCAAGGCAGCAGGCTGCTTGTCAGTCATCGTTTTTCTTCCTTTCGCAGCGGTTTGCGTAATCAATGATTTGCTCCGAAGTCAGCGCATCGGGGATTATTCCGCGGGAAATGCGGCAGGCGGATGTTGTGTAAAAACTGTTGCCGAGGAAAACCTCATGCGGCGTGCCTTCCGCAATAACGGTTCCGTTGAAAAACATTGCGCATCTGTCTGCAAATTCGGCACAGAATTCAATATCATGCGAAACAAGAACAATTGCCGTTCCGCGCGCCGCAAGCCGACGCAGCAAGGCTCCGAATTCAGCCTTAAAGAAAGCATCCATGCCTTTGGTCGCTTCGTCAAGAAAAATGACTTCGGGTTCGGGCAGGAGCAGCTTTGCAATTGCAGCACGCTGCAATTCACCCCCGCTTATGTCATACGGATTGCTGTTAAGGACGCTTTGAAGCTGCATAATGTCGATAACCTCTTCGATTCCGGAGCGCGGAAGCTTATATGCTTTGGCAGTCGCTTCCAACTCTTCGGCAACGGAATCCATAACAAAGCAGCAGAGCGGGTTTTGAACAAGAACTCCGATTTTTCCCGCTGAGCCTTTATCCTTCCGAAATGTTGAAATCGGCTTTCCGCGGTATTTGACTTTTCCGCGATACGGGCTAAAAACGCCTGCTGCGGTCATAAGGGCGGTGGTTTTGCCGGCGCCGTTTCCGCCGACGATGCAGGTAAGCTCGCCTGCATGAACATCGAAATTCATACCGCACAGTATGTCTTTGGAATCTTTTTCATATCGAAACCATGCTTCCCGAACGGATATAACTGTTTCGGTGTTTTTGCTGTTTTTGCTTGATTCAGCCTTTGCGGAAGCCCGGATTTGGTTTTCCGAAGCTTTGTATCGGCAGGAATCCAACGAAAAATTATTCAAAAGGTAATCACGGGCACTGCGAACTTCAAGCGGTGCGCCGCGAAGATTTTGCCCGTTTTGGCGTGTTTTTGCAAAAATGCGAACGGAGGAAGGCAGAACGCTGAAAAACTCATCATCACCCCGCAGTTTTTCGGCGGCATCGGCGGGAGAACAGTTCGAAACAATGCTCCCGCTCCGCATGAAGACAACGCGATCAACCATGGGAAAAAGGTTTTCAAGTCGGTGTTCGGTGATAATGACGGTTGTTCCGAGTTCGGAATTAATGCGCTTGAGCGTGTTGAAAAACTCGCCCGCCGCAATAGGGTCAAGCTGAGAAGTCGGTTCATCCAAAAGCAGAAGCTGCGGCTGCATAACCGTGACCGCAGCAAGACAGAGCAGCTGCTTCTGTCCGCCGGACAAAGCGGAAACAGGGCTGTCGAACCAATCTCTGATGCCGAAAAAACTTGCCATCTCCGCAATGCGCACACGCATTTTTCGGTTATTCGTGCCGAGACTTTCAAGTCCGAAAGCCAATTCGTGCCGAACTTTATCCGTCACGATCTGCATCTCCGGATCCTGCATAACAAATCCGATTTTTTCGGACTGTTCGCGAAACGACAATTCTTCAATGGCTTTTCCGTTAAAATAAATTGCACCGCTCTTTTCGCCGTGCTGACTCAATGCCGGTTTACACTGCCGCAAAAGCGTGCTCTTGCCGCAGCCGGATGCACCGCATATAAGAACAAACTCGCCGGGCTGTATTTCAAGATTAATGCCGCTGAGTGCGGGCTGCGCCGCTTCTGGGTATGTAAAATTCAGATTTTTGATTTCGAGTAATGCCATGCAACGGACTCCTTGATGTTCATAATTACGGGTATCAGCAGCGTGAGTGCATATGCAATACATGCGGCGATAAACAGCGGTGAGGCGGGGTTAATGCGAAATTTCGGAAAATATGTGACGGTGATTTTGCCGCAGCCCGCCGCTGTTCCGAAAATTGCAATGCCTGCCGCAAGAAAAAGCGAAACAACCGTGTCCCGCCCGTCAAAGCGAAAGTCGGTATAAAAACTGCGCGGATGAAGCCCGAATCCCCGCGCCCGCATTGAATCTGCGGTTGTCACTGCGCTTTCCAAAGCCCATGTGATAAGCGCGGAGAAGATAAAAAGGCCGCTTTTGGCGCGTTTAACAATGCTTTTTGATGCAGGATCCCCATCCGAACAACGCTGCGCAAGTGCGATTTTTTTCGCTTGTTTTGTAAACAGCGGAACAAAGCGCAGCGCCATGGAAAGCACAACAGCAAGCGACGGAATGATTCTGCCGAACAGATAAAGGATTTTATCATCGGTTATTATGCGATTGAAGCATGAAAAAATAAGCAGAACAGAACCAAGCATAACTCCGGATGCCGCGCCGTATGCAACGGATTCAAGCGTCACCGGATTGCGCTTAAGGTAAAAAAGCACCGTAAGCCCCTTGTGGTTGAAAATCGGGTTCAGAATTGCCGTCAGAAGCATCAGCGGCAGAATGAACCTGCAAAAAAACCGAAGTGCATCCCGCATGCCATTAAGCTGCACAGTCCATGCAAGGGCGGATAAAAACGAGATTCCGAGCAGCATGGGGTGCAGCAAAAGCATCGGCATTGCAAGAGCAAACCCGAAATAGATGATTGCCGCCGTCGGATGTATTGTGTCAAAACAATCTCTTTTCATCTGTAAAAAAACGCACTGCCGTGTCAGCCGGTAACTTCGGCGCCGACGTCTTTGCCGTAGTTGCAGGTGTAATGCCACTCAATGCTGTCTCCGGGCTGAACTTTATAATTGCTGCAGCCGTAATTCGGATAAACTCCGTTCACACTGTACACCCAGCCGCTGCCCTCACCGCAGTCAAATTCATAAAGGTTGTTGATTCCTTCAATGTATGCGCTGTTGAAAACAGGGGTATAGCTGGATTCCATATGGATTTGCCTGTTTCGTGTTTCACGGCAGAGAATATCGAAAACAGTCTCGCCGTCATTAAAGGACACGGATGTTTTTTTAAGTATTATTCCGTCGGACGGAAGCACGGAAAGTTTATCGGGGTCGAGCATCTCGATGTTTTGCAGTATCGTGCCGCACTCGATGAGCATTGTGCAGGTCTGCCCGTTTTCGGCGGAGGGAATATCCGAACACCCGGGGAACACGACTGTGCAGACAAACGCAAGCATCGCAAGCAGCAAAGCGGAAATACGCCGACTGCCGCACGAATTTTTCCGTTTAATAAAGGATAAAGATTTACTCATTGATATCACCGTTTTTGTTTCAAAATTGTTTATTGCCGCCTGTTTCGCTTTTTGATAACGAAATATGCAGCGGTTCCGAGGAGGCAAACTGCTGCGGCAGCGATAACAACGTCAAAAACATGACTGCCTGATTTTGTTCGGTCGCTGCCCTGTGCGGAGGCCGATTCACGCGGTGAAACAGCGTCGGCTGTTTCGATTTCCGCAGTTGCATCAGGTTCAAAAGAGGGACGGTTCGGCGAGGTTGACGCGGCAGAGGTATCTGTCGGCACTGCATCGGTTGCAGGCGCATCAGTGTATGCCGCATCGGTTGCTGCCGTGTCGGTTGCCGGTGCAGTTGAAGATGCTGCATCCGAAGATGCTGCATCGGTCGGTGCCGCCGTTGGTTTGCCCGTCGGCTTCGGCGTGGGTTTATCGGTTGGCTCGGCAGGAGAGACGGGGGAGACATCGTTCATATCGTAAAGCGAGCTTCGCCCGGAAAGAAATCTGTCGTACGCGCAAAGTGCATATGCAGCCTGTTCGGTTGCCATTGAATTTGCGCTGCCGTTTGCCATGTGTGCAAATCCGCCGCCGACATAAAAAGCACAGAGTGCGTCAAGTGCCGAGTTTCCGTTTTTGATAAAGCGCGAATCCTTATGTGCATTGATTCCGACCGTGCTGAGCGCAACGAGCACTTGGGAGCAGCTTTCGGAGGTTTCAACACCGCCGGAGGAAAAACTTCCGTTTGCATTTTGCAGTGCGGAAAGCTTTTCAACACCGCGTTCGATTGCGGCGGCCGCCTTTCTATACGGTGCAAGTGCGGTTATCGCCATTGCGGTAATATCCGCTTCCGCTGCCCCGAGTCCGAGTGCCCAACCTCCGCCGTCACATTCGCGTGAGAGCAAAAGGTCAACGCATTGGGATTTTATATCGCTCATGCCGTAATTTTTATTGCAGTCCAATGCGATAAGCGCAAAGATGACGCCGTTCAGACCCTGTTTTTTTACATAGTTGAAATCACCGAGAGGCGCGGTAAGATCAAACCCTGCGACAGAGCGTGCATCACGTCCGATTGAAGAAAGAGCGATAATAAGGCGCGAGTTTTCGGTGGATTTTTGAGGGTGCAGTTTCGGCGAACCGTTTGCGGCGACAAGCTTTTCGATTTTGGCATAGTATTCGGAAAAATAGCCGCTCTGTGTCGGATAGAACCCGCTGCGTGCAAGTGCAAGCACCTTCCATTCGCCGCCGACCGAACCGAATTCGGGCTTTGCGCCGCCTGCAAGGGTTCTCAAAACGGCGGAGTACTGCGCCGCATATCCGCTCCTGTAATCCGCCGTGCGGGCGGAATAAAGGGGCTGCTCGCTTTGCATGAAAAAGCTCGTTTGAGCAGAAATACCCTGAACGGGAACGGCGCAAAGCACCATTCCCGCAATCAGGGTAAGGATTATGGAAAATGTAAGAGGATGTCTTTTCAAATTATTGGTACCGACCGAACGGTACATATCGATTCCTGTTCCGCGAAACAAATTTCGCGGAACTGATTCAATTCGGTTTTATTCCTTTACTTCAGCCGTTAATTGCAATTCGGAGTGCGAGAAGCGCATCGGTCAGCGCAACCGTTCCGTTGCCGTCAACATCCGCCGCTTCAAGCGCACTGCCGGTAAGGATCTGAAGCTGCATTGCGTGGCGGGCAATGAGCAGTGCATCGGATGCTGTAACAACTCCGTCACCGTCCGCATCCCCGGGGATAACTGAAACAGGTACGAGTGCATCGGTCAGCGCCTCGGCCGCTGCGGTGAGAACAGCCTGAGAGGATGTAATATCGGTGAGCGCGGATTCAAACGCAGTGAATGCGGCATGTGCCGCACCGCCTTCGGAAATCTGTGCGGAAAGTGCGGGATCCGAAAGAACGCTTGCATAAAGCTCGGTTTCGCTGCTGCGGGTCACGCCGTACGCGGGGTTGTCGAACGCGGGGAACATGCCCCAACCATCGCCGATTCCGAGATCCATGCCGTATCCGTAAACCGTGTACATCCAACGGTAAACCTTGTTGTCCGTAACTGTTGCCGCACCTGCGCCGACAGGAAGTGAAACATCGTTTTCAACGTACATCCAGCCGCCGAGATCGCTGTATTCAAACTCGCTGAGGATACCGTCGCCGTTTTCGGTGCCGTTCCAGCCGCCGGGCTGATAACCGAGGTTCTCCTCCGCCCAATCGGGGTAAGCTTCAAGTTCGGTCATAAGATAAGCGGGAACGGAGGGGGATGCCCCTGCTGCAAGCTGCGGGCAGCCGATGCCCTGAATGTAGCTTGCGTCATCGTCAGCAGCGCCGTTCATGACGCAGGCAAGGGAGTTGGCTGCAAGCACCCTTGCGGTAAGCTGTGCAAGGGTTTCACCGGGATTGTATGCAACCACGGTGGGTTCAAGCACGTAACCCCAGCCGAGCACGAATGCTTCAACGCAGATAACGGTTGTTCCGGGCGCAAGATTATACTCGTTAATGCCGGATTCGTTTGCATTCGGTGCGGCAAATGCCGAAACGGACGAAAGCATGATTGAAAGCACAAGAATAAAAGAAAAAAGTTTTTTGCAGAGTTTCATTGTTACATTACCTCCGTGTAATTATTTTGCTTCTGCAAGCCTGTTGCGGCGGAAGGGCTGACAACATAAAAGGGAACTGCATCCAAGATACAATTCCCGAAAGAGCTTCTGCTTTGCCTTTGCAAAATGGCTGCCTATCTCCCGAGAACCACCGTAAACCGAAAACACGGCAGGTCTCCTGGCTTCCGAGTCGTTCTAATGCCCTCGCCTTCCCATGCTGCACGGCAGAAAATCTGCGCCGCAAAGTGGCATATCGAGGGGGTCGTCATCGGTTACAGTAGCGGGGACTGCTGCGGAATTGAACCGCATTCCCTTTTAATGCAGCGTTGAAAAGCTGCAACCGCGTTTTCATATTAAATTAATAAGGGCGGCACGGATTGTCGAACATCGGGCGCATGGGAAAGTGTTTCCGCCCGCACGAATGCCCGCAAATCCTTTGAACCGTAAAAAGCATAGCACAAACGGCGGAATGTGTCAAATATATTTATTTGCATCTTTTTTAAATGCAAAAAAGAAAATATATATCGAATTTGCGCTTTACAAACGACTCAGAGTACTGTATAATAGCTTCCGTTGAGGGGCATTAGCTCAGCTGGTAGAGTGCCACACTGGCAGTGTGGATGTCAGCGGTTCGAGTCCGCTATGCTCCACCATACATGAAAAATCCGAACTTATTCCCAATCGGGAACGGGTTCGGATTTCTTATTTTCATCAAAGATATTATCGATTGAGCGTGGGTCCCAGGTTTTGCCTTGCGCAAAACCGGGGGCTTTGTACATTCGACGAAGCATTCCTCCTTCTGTACAATAGCAGTATCAACCAAAAGGGGGATTGCATATGGAAGTTCAGTACATTAGCGGGACGGCGCCCAGGATGTCTGTTTCTGCGAATTTGACGGCTCCGCTTCCGGAAATGTCCTTGTCATTGTTGAAGGACAATAACCGATTATGACAATGACCTCCGTAATGCAGGTCTTGTTGTGATAACCCTGACGGGAAGGGCAGGAAAATACCGAGCAGTCTGCTTCAGATCCCCGCCGACTTCTGCTGCGCAGAACTGGCTTCCGCCTGCCTTGAGGACGGCGGTCAGTACGTCTATTTCCGGGAAGCCGGCACGCTCGTGTTACTATATGTGGGAGAAGCAGAACCGGAAGGCAGCCTGATTCCGGCTTGACAGCGATGCGAGTCCCAATGTATAATTTCCCTGAGGGCTGTACGGTCCACAAAAGCAGAAAGGAGATAGGATTTATGGAACAAAAGCAGCGTGTCCGCCATCGTGATGAGGCTGTTGAACCGATTGAGTGCTGTCTCCGGACAAACGATATTCCGCCCCACGGGAAGCTTCCCGCAGAACGGGAAATGTGTGAAATGTGGGGGCTGAACCGCACAACGCTCCGCGCTGCCATCCGCCGTCTGACGGAAACGGGCAGCCTGTAACAGCCTGAAGGGATCAGGAACATATGCTGCGCCGCCCAAGCCGGAGCGCAATCTTCAGGATGCAAAGTCCACCACGGAATCCGCCAGCGGGGAGTAAAGCATCGGAATTACCTATGCCGCAGAATCGGAAGCAAGGCAGCTTCACATAGAGGAAGATGGCAGCCTGTTCTTCCTGACGGGCATTGCCCGGGATTACAATAACGTTCCGGCGGAATTCTTCAAGTCGGCGGCGCGCCCGGATATGGTTCGCTTTTCAAGCATTCTGCGCAAGCGTCGGACGGAGCCTGAAAGGAGACAACCTCTATGAAACTGGCAGCAGTCGGAAGTAACTGCATTGACTTCTACAACAATATTGAAAACGGAAAGGCCTATCCCGGCGGCAGCCCCGTCAACATGGCGGTCTATACCGTTCGCCTGGGGGGCGAGGCCTCCTATACCGGCCCGGTGGGCGATGACGTCTACGGAAAAATCATGCAGGAGGCCATTGCGGCCAAGGGTGTGGATACCTCCCATCTGCACGTCAAACACGGCAAGACCGCCGTCTCTCAGGTGGAACTGCTGGAGGGTGAACGGGTATTCGGCGATTATGAAGAGGGCGTTCTGGAGGACTATACCCTCTCCGAGGAGGATATGGACTTCATCCAGACCCATGACATGGTGGTCTGTGACCTGTGGGGCAAGGTTGAGGGGCAGTTCCGGGCGCTGAAGGCCCGTGGCATCCCCACCGCCTTTGACTGCGCCACCCGTCCCGAGGACGAGGCCAGCCGGATCGCCATGCCCTATACAGACTACCTCTTCTTCTCCAGTGATGACGGCGACACACCTGCCCTCCGGGATCAGATGAAGGGCTACCACTCCCGGGGTCCCAAGCTGGTCATTGCCCTGCTGGGCGAGCATGGCAGTCTGTGCTACGACGGAAGCGAGTTCCATAAATTCGGCATCGTTCCCTGTGAACACCTTGTGGACAGCATGGGCGCGGGCGACAGCTATATCGCCGGCTTCCTGTACGGCATTGTGGAGGGGCTGCCCATCGATGAGGCCATGCAGAAGGGAGCGGCCAACGCCACCGAGACGCTGAAGTATTTCGGCGCCTGGTAAGAAAAAATGTACGGCGCTGCCCTCCGAAAATGAGCCGGCGGATGAGTATGCTGCGACCCGGCAGACGGTTCGCAACGCCATTGACACGCTGGCGAACGAAGGTCTGCTGCGGCGTGCGGCGGGAAAAGGCGTCTTTGCCACGGGAAGCCACATCGAACGGGATCCGGAAGTACTGAAAGGGTTTACCCAGACCATGCCGGATCGAAATGCGATGCCCTCTATCAAGGTTCTCAAGAAAATGATACGCCCTGCCGGAGCAAAGTTCGTCATGATGTTTGGGATTCATCCGGAAGATGAGATATTCTATATCGAGCGGATGTGCTATGGCAATATGTATCCGGAAGCACCGGGGGATCATGAATGACCCTACAGGGACAAAGCGATTCGGCACGCTTTCCAATTCTTCCGCAATATGGATATGAAAACCACACCAATTTATTAGCAAGTTGCGTCTTTTGACAGGAAAGGATCGAATATAGTATGAATTACGAATCGAAAGCTTGGGCCGAGGCCAAGGGTGCCTGCCTGAGAAACTTCAACGAGCAGGGCGATATCGACAGTGTCAACGGTGCGCTGGCTCTGCGTCCCCGGATTGAGAAGATCGTGGATCAGATCTGGGAGGAAGGCTTTGACAACATCTATTTCATCGGTATCGGCGGCACCTACGCTTCCGCGATGCAGGTTGAGGTCTATATGCGGGGCAAGTCTTCTCTGCCTGTATATGTGGAGAATGCTGCGGAGTACCTGACAACCGGCAACAAGCGGCTGACTGACCGCTCTGTGGTCATTTACTCCACCGTCTCCGGCAACACCAAGGAAATGGTGCAGCTCATTGACACTGTGAAGGCTCGGGGTGTGCGGGTGTTCGCCTTCATCGATACCCCCGGCTCCACCCTGACCCGGGAGGGCAAGTGGGATCATCTGGTGCTCTACCCCAAGAACGAGCAGCTGAAATTCTTCATGGTCGCCAACTACCTGATGTACAAGAACGGCGAATTCCCCGACTATGACCGCTACAATCAGGAGATGGAAGCCCACCTGGCGCTGGATCTGGTGAATATTGAAAAAATTTCCGACGCATGGGCCTATGACTACGCGGAAAAGAAGGTTGCCTTCCTGAAGGAGCATCCCGATCTTCCGCACTACTTTGTGGGCGCCGGCAACCAGTGGGGCGCTACCTACTCCTATGCCATGTGCTACTGGGAAGAGCAGATGTGGATTCGCACCAAGTCCATTACCTGCCCCGAGTTCTTCCACGGTATGCAGGAAATCCTGGTGGCAGATACCCCTGTGACCCTGTTCATGGGTGAAGACGAGCAGCGTCCTCTGGCAGAGCGGGTAGCCCGGTTCCTGCCTAAGGTCTGCGGCAACTATACCATTATCGACACAAAGGAGCTGCCCATGGAGGGCATCAGTCCCGAATTCCGGGGCTCACTGTCCCATCTGATGATGCACGCCGTGAACAACCGTGTGGATGCTTACATGGAACTGTTCCTGCGCCATCCGCTGTCCATCCGCCGTTACTACCGGCAGTTTGATTATTGATAGCCTTACTCTCCTTACTCCCTGCTGCGGGGGATTCGGCCCCCAAAGCGGGCTGAGCGAGGGATTGTCAGCTCCCGGCTGTGCCCGGGAGTTTTTTTGCAAAGAAGAATGTGTATGCTTGGGACCGAGCAGCTGTTTCATATCAAAAAGCCCATCATTGCCATGCTGCATCCGGATGCACTGAAAATGCTCTATTTTATCAATTTTATCAATACGGAGTCAGACAGGAATCCGGACACACGCCCTCTGTCAGAGATTGCCCGCTCCGCGATCTTTAAGGCCCACCCGGACGGCCTGTGCATCAGTGCCAACGCCGCCGGTCAGGATGTGGATGATGCGCTGATCGCCAGCGTAAAGCAGGCAGCGCCGGAAGCGGCGGTGCTCTGCAATACCGGCTGCCGGCCGGATACCATCGCCCGGAAGCTGCCCTAAGTTCGGATTTAACCAGTATGTGTTCACAACGCAATTAAAAACACCGAGTTTTCGGTGTTTTTAATTTATCATTTTGCTAATTATAATTTTGCTGACTTTTTGCAGGCTGCGCCGCAATAATTTTATTTTAATATTCCGAATTGAATTTTACATGAAGTTTAAAAGCACTTCATTTTGAAAATCCAGTCCGCGCCGTGTAAGCCGCATTGAATCATCCGTAACTTCCATATTCCCCGCAAGGACAGCATCGCTCACGGCGGAGGCATAGTGCTCAACGGGGTCAATGCCGAAGCGCTGTGCGAATTCCGCGCGGTTAATACCCTTTATCTTTCTGAGACCGACCATGATGCACTCGAACATCTCATCCCCGCGGGAAATCTCTTCGGTCATTTCAACGGGCAGCTTTCCGTCGTTAAGTGCGGCATTGTAACCGCTGAGCTCCGCTTTGTTTGCAAAACGAACCCATTTGCCGTTGACATGAAGTGCGGAGTGCGCATTCAGCCCAAGGCCGAGATAGTCGCCGTTTGCCCAATAGTTCAAATTATGGCGGCATTCGCGGCCGGGAATGGCAAAGTTGGATATTTCATAGCGTTCGTAACCAAAGCTGCGGAGCAGGTCAAAACCGGCATCTTCCATATCAGCAACGGCATCTTCGTCGGGAAGCTCGATTGAACCGTTCCGCACTGCTTCGAACAGGGGTGTTCCCTCGGCAAGAATGAGAGCATAGGATGAAATATGTTCCGCACCGAGTTCCGCCGTGCGCCGTATCGTGTCAAGATAAGATTCGAAACTCTGTCCGGGAAGGCCGTGCATGATATCAACATTGATGTTGTCGAAACCTGCCTGCCGTGCAAGCTTAAATGCACGGAAAAAATCTGCGGCGGTGTGAATGCGTCCGACTGCCTTAAGCACAGCGTCATCGGCACTTTGAAGTCCGAACGAAATACGGTTGATTCCGCAGGCACGATATTGAACGAGTTTTTCGAGTGAAACGGATTCCGGATTGCATTCGATTGAAATTTCCGCATCGGCGGGGAAAACAAAGTTTTCGCGAAGCTTCGCCGCAAGGCGCGGAATCATTCCGGCGGGCAAAAGACTCGGCGTTCCGCCGCCGATGAATACGGTTTCAAACTCCTTTTTCGGGAGCATCGGCGAAATAAGGTCGATTTCCCTGAAAAGAGCTTTGAAATATTGCTCAAATGCGTCTTGCTTGCATCCGGCGAAACTTACAAAGTCGCAGTATGCGCATTTTTTCCTGCAAAACGGAATGTGAATATAAAGTCCGCTCATGGTTTTCTCCGTCAATTAATGCGCAGAACGCTCATGAATGCTTCACTGGGAAGTTCCACGGAACCTATCTGTCTCATGCGCTTTTTACCTTCTTTTTGCTTTTCAAGCAGCTTCTTTTTGCGTGTGATGTCGCCGCCGTAGCATTTTGCAAGAACATCTTTGCGAAGAGCACGCACGGTCTCTCTGGCAATGATTTTGCCGCCGATCGCAGCCTGAATCGGAATTTCAAACTGCTGCCGGGGAATGACTTCCTGAAGCTTTTCGGCGACGGCACGCCCTTTTGCGTACGCCTTGTCGCGGTGAACAATGGTCGAAAGCGCGTCGCACATATCGCCGTTAAGCAGAAAATCGAGCTTAACGAGATCGGAGGGGACGTATTCGCTGATTTCGTAATCAAACGATGCATAGCCCCTACTGCGGCTCTTCAGACTGTCGAAAAAGTCAAAGATGATTTCGTTCAGCGGGATGGAGTAGGAAAGTTTTACGCGGGTCGGGTCAAGATAGACCATATCGATGAAGATACCGCGCTTTTCGATGCAAAGCTCCATAATCGTGCCGACATACTCCGGCGGGGTCATGATGTGTGCGGAACACATGGGTTCTTCCATGCGTTCGATTTCCGTAGGTGCGGGCAGGTTCGCGGGGTTGTCGATCCAAACTTCGCTGCCGTCCGTCATGATAACGCGGTAAATTACGCTGGGCGCAGTGGTAACAAGATCAAGATCAAATTCGCGTTCGAGTCGCTCCTGTGCAATTTCCATATGCAAAAGCCCGAGGAAACCGCAGCGGAAGCCGTAGCCGAGTGCCTGACTGGTTTCGGGTTCAAAACTGATGGAAGCATCGTTCAGAATGAGTTTCTCAAGCGCATCGCGCAGGTTTTCGTAATCCGCACCGTCGGCGGGATAAATTCCGCAGAATACCATGGGGTTTGCGTGCTTATAGCCGTGCAGCGGCTCCTTGGCAGGGTTTGCCGCAAGGGTTATCGTGTCGCCGACTTTGGTTTCGGCAACGGATTTAATGGATGCGGAAATGTATCCGACTTCGCCGGCGGAAAGCTCGTCCGTTGGTTTGAGGCTTGGAGAGAACACGCCGACTTCCGTAACGTCGAATTCATTGCCTGTGTGCATGAAGCGGATTCTGTCGCCTGCACGCACAACGCCGTCCATAATGCGCACATAGCTCAGCGCACCCTTGTAATTATCGTAAAAACTGTCAAAAATCAATGCACGCAGCGGCTTTTCTGTATCGCCCTTCGGCGCGGGAAAATCCGTCACGATGCGCGCAAGCACCTGTTCAACGTTCAGACCCGTTTTCGCGGAAACTCGCGGAGCATCCTCGGCAGGAATGCCGATAATATCTTCGATTTCCTGAATCGCATTGTCCGCATCGGCGGACGGAAGGTCGATTTTGTTGATTACAGGCAGAATTTCCAGTCCGTTATCGACCGCAAGATAGACGTTTGCAAGAGTTTGCGCTTCAATTCCCTGCGTTGCGTCAACGATAAGCACCGCTCCCTCACAGGCGGCAAGTGCGCGGCTGACTTCGTAAGTAAAGTCAACATGCCCCGGAGTGTCTATAAGGTTGAACATGTAACGTTTTCCGTCGGTATGGGTATAAAACATGCGTACGGCGGTGGATTTTATCGTGATGCCGCGCTCGCGCTCGATGTCCATGGAGTCCAAAAGCTGCTCTTCCATGTCGCGGCTCGAAACGGTGTCCGTAAGCTCCATCAGCCTGTCCGCAAGGGTGGATTTGCCGTGATCAATATGCGCAATGATGCAAAAATTCCTGATTAGTTCCTTTGGGTATGCCATTTATCCTCCGAAAAAGCGTGTTCTGCGTATCACACACGGAGAACTCCGCCGTCAGTCAATATCTTATCAGTATGAATTATACACCAATTGCGGCAGTTTCGCAATACGGAACAATTTGAACGGCATAAAAACACCGCACACGGCGATGTTTTGCAGCTGTGCGGCGGGGAATGCGTTTCTTGGGTTGATTAGGGACTGTGCCCGTGAGCTGTTTTTATGTATCCGTTTTTTGAAGCGCGCCGTCAATCCTTTTCAACATGAGTTCCGAACAAAAGGCATATTGCCCGGCAAAGCTTATCACACGTGCCGTTGCTGAAATCAAAAAGTGTGATATGAGAGGGAGCCATGCCGGTGAGCATACTCAGCACGCCTTCGTTGCTGTTCGGTGCGCAGTCGATTCGGAGTTTGTCTCCGTCAGTTACGGTGCAGCTGCCGTCCGGTTGAAGTATCACGAGAACATCCGTTCCGTCCGTCGGGCGAACATCGGAAAACAAGCCGAGGATTTCAAGCAGCTCGTTGTATTCCTCAATCAGCAGGAATTCCTCGGCGGCAATATCAACGGAAACCTGCCAGCTTTCGATAACATCCTGAAGCCTGAACCGCAAAAATCCGTTAAGGTTAAGAAGCGAATTATCGCAAAGGTAATCAAAGACCCTTTCGGAGATTATGTTCAGATCTGACTCGGGTGCGGAACCGAGGGCGCAGGGAAGTATCTTCTTCTTTTCATCAACGGAAAACGGAAGCATATCAACCATTCTTGCAAATTCAAAATAACGGAGGTCAACAAGCATAAGCTCGCTCAGTGCTCTTGCAAAAAGGCGCAGCTCGTCATCGTCCGCAATGTTCAGCATCAGACGTGATTCCGAACGGCAGCTGATTTCAACATGTCCAAGCCCGCAAAGCCGCATCCGCCGCGCAAGCAGTGAGCGTATACTCAGCGGCTCGGATTCCTCAACAGCTTTGTTTCCATCCTCATTTTCTGCTTCTGTCGGCATCTTATCGGCTGAATTGAAAACGGAGGGGGTAATAAATGCATCCGTTTTTGCGGCGGTGAAGGCATATTCGTCGGTAAGCACGGAATAGGTTTGCATATTGGCTCCTTTTTCGGTTGCCTGCGCGCGCACGGCGGGAAAAGCGGACGCCGGCAATAAAATCCACATTGTATTATGTGCAAACCGTGCAAAATGGTGCTTGACAATTTCTTGAAACTGCGTTAAAATTTCTGTTGTAATCGATGAACGAAGGTTTTTTGTGTGCGATGAACGGCATTCATGTTTCTCGAAAAACCGATCCGTTTCGAATCTTTATCGGCAGGTTGTCGGGAAGAGTAGGCTTGCACAATGCAGATTAAGAGAGGATTGACCCCGGGCTGAAAGTCAATCCCTGCCGCAGACCGAAAACCGCCCCGATGTTCGCTTGCGGCAGCAGTGCCTTACAACTGTTTTGAGCGGCGGAGTGCAGGCGCATTTCCGCAATCAAGGTGGAACCGCGGTATTCTGTTTGCCGTCCTTGAACTTTTGTTCAGGGCGGTTTTTTTGTTTTCGGCAGCAGAGCTTAAAAACGGCCTGCACGGCAGCAGTGAACATAACGCCGCTGATTTTGCTTATAATATCAACGTATAAAGGAGATTTAAAATGATCAACATCACTTTCCCTGACGGTTCCGTCCGCCTGTTTGAAGACGGCGTGAACGCATATGCCGTTGCAGAGAGCATAAGCCCGCGCCTTCGCAAGGCAACGCTTGCGGCAGAGCTTAACGGCGAGCTTTATGATGCGGCACTGCCCATTCACGGCGACTGCACGCTGAAGCTGCTCACCTTTGCCGACGACGGCGGCAAATGGACATATCGCCACACGGGTTCGCACATCCTTGCACAGGCCGTGAAACGCCTTTGGCCGGAAGTCAAGCTTGCAATCGGACCTGCGATCGATAACGGCTTCTACTACGACTTTGACACGGATATTCCTTTCAGCCCCGAAGATTTTCCGAAGATTGAAAAGGAAATTGCAAAGATAGTTTCCGAAAACCTGCCGCTTGAGCGTTTCGAACTCCCCCGCGAAGAGGCTATTCGCTTCATGCAGGAAGAGGATGAACCCTACAAGGTCGAGCTCATTCGCGACCTGCCCGAAGACGCCGTGATCAGCTTCTATCGTCAGGGCGATTTTGTGGATCTCTGCGCAGGCCCGCACCTTGAATCCACCGGCAAGTGCAAAAATATCAAGCTCATGAGCGTTGCGGGCGCATACTGGCGCGGCAGCGAAAAAAACAAGATGCTCAAGCGCATCTATGCAACTGCTTTTGAAAAAAAGGCGGATTTGGATGAATATATCCACATGCTGGAGGAAGCCAAAAAGCGTGACCACCGCAAGCTCGGCAAGGAACTCGGCTTGTTTGCAATGATGGACGAAGGCCCCGGCTTCCCGTTCTTCCTGCCCAAGGGCATGGTGCTCAAAAACAAGCTCATTGACTATTGGCGCGAAGTACATAAGCGTTACGGCTATGTTGAAATTTCAACGCCCATAATGCTCAACCGCAGCCTTTGGGAGCGTTCGGGTCACTGGGATCATTACAAAAACAACATGTACACCACTGTTATTGATGATGTGGACTTTGCGGTAAAACCCATGAACTGCCCCGGCGGTATGCTCGTTTATCAAACGGAGATGCGTTCGTACCGCGATCTGCCCCTGCGCATGGGCGAACTCGGTCTTGTTCACCGCCACGAGCTTTCAGGTGCGCTGCACGGCCTTTTCCGCGTTCGCTGCTTCACTCAGGATGATGCCCATATCTTCATGACTTGGGATCAAATGAAGGACGAAATCAAAAACGTCGTCCGCCTGTTCGACGAGGTTTATTCCACTTTCGGCCTTAAATATTCCATCGAGCTTTCCACAATGCCCGAAGACCATATCGGCGACGTAAAGGATTGGGATTTCGCAACCGAAACCCTCAAGGCGGCAATCACCGAACTCGGCAAGGAATACGTCATTAACGAGGGTGACGGCGCGTTCTACGGCCCGAAACTCGACTTCCACCTTGCGGACTGTCTCGGCAGAACATGGCAGTGCGGCACGATTCAGCTCGACATGCAGCTTCCCGAAAGGTTTGAACTTGAATACACCGGCGCGGACGGCGCAAAGCATCGCCCCGTCATGATTCATCGCGTTGTTTTCGGCTCTATCGAAAGGTTCATCGGCGTTATCACCGAGCATTTCGCCGGCGCATTCCCCACATGGCTTGCACCCGTTCAGGTCAAAGTCATGGCAATGACCGACCGCACCCGCGATGCCGTGTGCGATATCGCCGCAAAGCTCGAAGCGCAGGGTATCCGCGTTGAAACCGATCTGCGCAACGAAAAAATCGGCTTCAAAATCCGTGAAGCTCAAATGCAGAAAATCCCCTACATGCTCATCGTCGGCGACAAAGAGGTCGAAAACGGCGTTGTTGCCGTTCGCGCAAGAAAGGGCGGCGATCTCGGCACAATGACCCTCGACGCTTTCGAACAGAAAATCAATGAAGAGGTCGCTTCAAAAACTCTCGATTGATATTATTAACATCGATATCTGATATTAACATCAATATCGATGTATACCGATGTTCGTAACCCGTTCGGCAAAACTCTGATAAAGGAAAGAGGTGTCTTCAATGATAACAGATTCATATGATGATCAATCCCCTGCAAAAATCAATGTAAAGAAAAACGAGAACGCTATTCATGTGGATGCGGTCATTTACACTTTCTCTCAAGCGATTGAAAAGTACGTAATCTCTCACTATGACTGTCAGAAAATCGGAGAATACGCTATGGCTTGCGGAGCAACTTCTGTATATATGCTCAGGTATCACGGAAAGAAATTCGGCTTTTTTAGAACTTGGGTAGGAGCTCCTGCTTGTATAGTCCCAATTGAAGAATTATCAACTGTCTTGGACACGGACAAGATCATCCATTATGGCGGTGCAGGATGTCTCAACAAAGAAATCGCCAGAGGCAAAGTCATGATTCCAACAGAAGCCTATCGTGACGAAGGGACTTCCTACCACTATGCACCGGCCTCAGACTATATCCGGATCAAAAACCATGACGTTATTAAGGCTTTCATGGAAGAAAACAAGATTCCCTACGTTATGGGCGGGACATGGACTACAGATGCTTTCTACAGAGAAACCGTCAATAACTTTGAAAAGCATAAGGCTGACGGTTGCATCTCGGTTGAAATGGAAGGAGCGGCTGTTCAGGCGGTCTGTGATTTCCGGGGTTTGGAAGTATACATGTTCTTTACAAGCGGAGATCTACTGGATGCACCGGAATGGACAAACAGAACAGTACAGGGGCAGGTCAAACACACGCAACATGATCCGGGACATTTTGACATTGCTCTTGCGCTCGCAGAGTATGTGGTAAATCTGTAACAACAAATTCCCGCCTAACGAGGTAACCGCCATGAAGCAAATCACAAACAAGGAATACGAAGAGTGGCAGAAATACAAAGCGGAGAAAGCAAAAGTCCGTCCGCTGCTGCCGGGTTTGTCGGCGGAACATCGTTGAACGGAAAGATTAAATGGATAGATGATGACGGAAGAGCACTCAAAGAAATTATGTGAGCATAAAGCAAACGACCTGTCCGCCGGCAAGCGGGCAGGTCGTTTTTGTTTGTTTAAGTCGGAATCAATGCAAATTCACACGATTCGTATGTCGGTCATCAGCGGGCAATGAAGAACATTGCGGCGAACAGTATGCCGATGATCCAGGTGCTGAGGCTGATATCTTTGATCTTGCCGGTGAAGAGCTTGATGAAGATGTAGGAGATAAGGCCGAACGCAATACCATAGGAGATATTGTAGGTGAACGGCATGATCGCCATGGTCATGAACGCGGGAACTGCCGCAGAAGCATCGCTCCAGTCGATTTCCTTGACGCCGCCGATCATAAGAATGCCCACGAAGATGAGCGAAGCGGCGGTTGCACAGCTCGGAATGAGCGCGGCAATGGGCGCAAGGAACATTGCGATGAAGAACATTGCAGCCGTGAAAACGGAGGAAAGGCCGGTCTTGCCGCCTTCTGCGATGCCGGCGGAGGATTCAACAAAGGTGGTAACTGTTGAAGTGCCGCAGACTGCACCGAAACATGTTGCTGCCGCATCGGCGAACATGGCTTTGTTCATGTTGGGAACATTGCCGTCCTTATCGAGCAGATTGCCGGCGGAACATGCACCGTATAGAGTTCCGAGAGTGTCGAACATGTCAACCATGCAGAATGCGAGCATGGAAGCGATGAACGTTGCCGCAAAGCTGCCGACGCCGTTGGCAGCGATGTATTCGGAGAAGTTGAAGCCTTCGGTGAAAACTTTGCCGAAAGAAATGTTGAAGAAATCACGGAAGGGCTGGATGATGTTGAGAGAGAGCTTGCTCTGAACATTGCTTGCATAGAATCCGTCGATCGTCAGAAGGCCGAGTGCATAATAAAGCACTGCGCCGCCGATGATACCCCAGAAGACTGCGCCCTTGATCTTTTTCTTTGACATTGCGCCGATTGCAATGAGAGCCGCAATGGTGATGAGCAGGGGCATTATCTCTGCCCATGTAGTGTGGCCGAAGATAATGTTGAACGAGTGCAGGTCAACGAGTGTGGAATCGCTGTTAACAACGATTCCGGAATTCTGAAGCCCGAGGAATGCAATGAAAAGACCGATGCCCGGTGCAATTGCAGCCTTGACAGCTTTCGGTATTGCGTCAAAGATAAGCCTGCGGAGGCCTGTGACCGTGAGCAGAAGAAACACGATGCCGTCCACAAGAACCATAACGAGCGCATTTGCATAGGTAAAGCCCATGCCGATGCAAACCGAGTAAACAAAGAATGCATTCAGACCCATGCCGGATGCCTGTGCAAGCGGCAGGTTGGAAAGCAGGCCGATGAGCAGCGTTCCGAACACTGCGGAGATTGCGGTTGCGATATAAACGGCGTTATAATAACTTGCGCCGAGTGCGTCGCCTCCGAGCGTGGAGAACATTCCTGCGTTGACCATCAGAATGTACGCCATCGCCATAAAGGTCGTGATGCCCGCAACCAATTCGGTGCGAACTGTGGTGTTGTTTTGTTTGAGCTTAAACATGTTTCCTCCTCGAACTCAAAACTTTGCAGCCTTTTCAACGCCGAAAGTCAGCCGCATACGATTGCGGACATTCAGCCATTGAATCGCCGCATTTTATTATATCAAAAGCTTTTGGGTTAATCAATATCGGTTTTGAAAAAGAAGGGAAAGTGATTTTGCGGTTGTTCATGCCGAACACTTGTGGTATACTGTTGACAGAAGCTTTCAAAAGCCGGCGAATGCGGCGAAAGCAGCACAAAACCAAACATTCCGGAAGGATTGAATATTATGAAAAAAACAAAACGAATTACAGCGGCGGTTCTTGCGGCAATGCTGCTTGCATTAAGCCTTTTTTCCGCATATGCGGAACCGCAGACCAAAACGGAGATCTATTCCGAAAATTCGGCGGGCGAAACGGTTGTGCGGATACAGATCCGCTTGCGCGAGCTGGGCTATCTTTGGTTTAAGCCGACCGGGGTTTACAGGGCAATGACAGTAAAAGCGGTTGAGGAATTCCAAACTCGCTGTGTTGCCTACGGTGAAAGGCTTGGCGTTGACGGAAGAATGGGGGAGCAGTCCATGCTTGAACTGTTTGCGCCGAGTGCGCCGAAATTTCGCATTCCGGATTCGGTTCATCTGCCGCGCGGGCCGATTGCGGATACATTAAAAGTTAAAGGCGAGGTTCAAAGCTGGAACGCCGTAAAACAGAAATTGAATGTCAACGAGGAGTATACGGTTATTGACTGCAACACGGGCAAGGAATTCAAGCTCGTGTTCACAGGCGGGGAAAACCATGCCGAGGCGGAGTTGGCCTCCGAGTCGGAACTTGAAGCTTTCAACTATATCTGCGGAAGCGAGTATAACTTTCTTAAACGTCCCGTTGTTGTGATGTTCGGAGAAACGGCAGTCGCTGCCTCAATTCAATGCTATCCGCACGGCAGCGATTCCGTGGCAGATAACGGCATGGAAGGGCATGTCTGCCTGTTCTTTGAAGGCAGTCTGTCCCATGTGGGCAGCTTGCCCGATGTTGAACATAATGCAAATGTTTTTGCGGCGGCGGGCAGAGGATAAGAGCAAACGCTCATTGTTGTCGTTTTTTAAAACGGTATTTAACTCGGCATTCGGGCATTTCGGACGGGATGCTTTATGTGCCGAGTTTTTGATTTCGTGCATAGAAAAAAATGTATTGCTGAACGATTCCGGAAAGCTTGCCGATGCTGCGTGCGGCAGCCTGAATTTCTGATTTTGCAGGCGCAGGGCGGGCGGACGAGACGTCGGCGGTCGATGAGTCGGAAAAATACAGTTCGGTCATTGCTCTCTCGATCCATACATCAACGGGGAAAGCATCCGAATGTCCGAGGGAAAACAAAAGGATGCAGTCCGCAACCTTCGGGCCGACACCAGGAAATGTCAAAAGTTCCTTTCGTGCTTCGGCTGTCGGAAGCGACCGCAGCTTTTCAAGATCATAACCGTCGGCAATGCGTTTGGCGGATTTGATTATATACGGAGCGCGGTAACCTGCACCGATTTGCTTCAATTCATCTTCGGAAAGTGCGGCAATGCGTTCCGGCGTCGGAAAAGCGAAAACTTCACTGTTTTTACCAAAATCGCAATCGACGGCTGCGCAATCGGAAAAGTACCGCACCGGCAGCTTTTCTCCCGCAAGGGAACAGAGCCTGTCAATAATACCCGATATACGCTTGATATTGTTGTTTGCAGATATTATGAACGAGATCAGTGCTTCAAACGGTTCCTGGTTAAAAACGCGAATGCCCGACGAACCGGGAAGGCATACCCGAAGCCTTTCGTCGGCTGCAAGCGCGGCTTCAACGGCGGAATAATCGCGTTTAAGGTCAAAATAATCGATAAAAAGCTGTGCTTCGCCCTTTGCGCACGGAGTGACAATAAGCGAATCGTCGGATTGCATAACAAGCACGGCGCGCCCGCGAATTACGCCGGTGAACGCAAGGGAAGCTTCGGCATCGGGCAGACCGCATTCGTCAAACAAACCCGCCTGCACACGCATGTGGGTTTTGACCCAACGGAACGCCTGCCCGCAGGTGCAGCATTTTTCAAGATCAAACGGTTTCACGCCGCTGATAACAAGCATGTTTTTGAAATATTTGAACTCCATATGACGATTATACGGCAGAACGCGCGGAAAGGGAAGTGTTTTGGCGAAAATATACAGCCGTGACGGCGAAAAATGCTTGACAATGCACGCTGAATATGATAACATTACTCATTGAGCCGCTCCGAAACGGTTCAAAGTGATGCGAAGGCATTCACCGGAAGGGCGAGACTGGTAAGAGGAGGAACTATTATAATGTACGCAATCATCGTAACCGGCGGTAAGCAGTACAAGGTTGAGGTTGGCAGCGAGATCATGGTCGAAAAGCTCGATGAGCAGATCGGTGCAAACGTCAATTTCGACGTACTGATGATGGCTGACGGCGAAAACGTTCAGATCGGCACCCCCGTTGTTAAGGGCGTTTCTGCAAAGGCAGAGGTTCTCGAACACGGCAAGGGCAAAAAGGTCGTTGTTTTCAAGTATAAGCCCAAAAAGGATTATCGCAAGAAACAGGGTCATCGTCAGCCCTACACCAAGGTCAAGATCCTTTCCATCGGCTGAGAGGTAATTGCATGACCGAGATAACCGTTTTTTTGAAGGGCGGCAAACCGATAGGCTTTGATGCACACGGACATACGGGTTATGCCGAATGCGGAGAAGATATTGTTTGTGCAGCGGTTTCGGCAATCACGCAGACCGCCGCAATGGGCGTTTCGGAACTTGTCCGCTGCCCGGCCGCACTGGAGATTAAAGACGGAGGGCTCTATCTGATGCTTGAAAAAACCGTTAAAGGTTCAAAATTGCAGCAGGCAGAGCTTATACTTGGAACGATGCTCTTAGGGCTTCGTTCCGTTGAACAAGATTATAGTGATTATCTTAAACTGACAGAGAGGGAGGTTTAACTATGTTCAGGATCAATTTGCAGCTTTTCGCACATAAGAAGGGCGTCGGCAGCTCCCGTAACGGTCGTGAAAGTGAATCCAAGCGTTTGGGACCCAAGCGTGCGGACGGTCAGTTCGTTCTTGCGGGCAACATCCTCGTAAGGCAGCGCGGCACACATTTCCATCCCGGCAATAACGTCGGCATCGGTAAGGACGATACGCTGTTTGCAAAGGTTGACGGCATTCTTCGCTTTGAAACCAAGCACGGCGGCCGCAAGTGCGTCAGCGTTTATCCCGAGGAAATCGCAGGCTGAGCTTTTCACCGAGCGAATTCTTGACAGCTCCGCAGATTCGGGCGGAGTGTAAACACAATAACATAAAACAAAAAGCCGCGGTTTAACGACTGCGGCTTTTGTGCATGAATATGCATGAAGAAATGCACCGCTTCAAAAGCGCTGATTTGTAACAGCTTGTGCGGGCGGGATCAATGCTTGCTCATCATGCTGCGCCAGATATGCTTCGTGTCGCGCTTTGCACGCTTGGGAATGTCGGGATAAACCGCTGAAACGGCAGCAACCGCCGCTGCCATGCCGAGCGCAATTCCGGAGACAAAACCGATAGCCTTCATTTTGCGTACCTCCTGCTTTTTTTGAACAGCCGAAAAGCCGAAGCTGTTGCCTTATTAGTTTGTTCACGGGATGCGAAGCTCATGCGCAGAAGAGGCTGCGGCAAATTTTTCAATTTATTCACTGCGAAAGGTTGCTATTTTTTTTTAATTGAATTATACTTGAAGTGCGGCAGTGCGCCGCGAGCGGTAAAACGATACTGAAATGATTACATTAAATCGGAGGCAGAAAATGAACGATAATTCAAAGGCACATGTAAACGATGTTATCAAAACGATGCTTGAACGCAGCAGCATTCGCGCCTACACGGACGAAAAACTCACCCAAGAGCAGATTTCTCTGCTTCAGAATGCCGCGCTCAGTGCACCGACGGCAATGAACGCACAGGATCAGCGGTTTGTGTTCGTTACGAATGCGGAAATCATTGCAGAGCTTGAAGCGGGCGTTGTGGAGGCGGCGTGCGCCGGCGGCGATGCTGCTTTTGCCGAAAGAATCAAACAGCGCGGCGGCAAAATTATGTACGATGCACCTCTTTTTGTAGGTATTTTTGCTCATCCGGCAAAATTTTCCGGGGTTGATGCTGGTATAGCGGTGCAGAATATTGCGCTTGCCGCAAAAAGCATCGGCTTGGATTCCGTCATACTCGGGCTGCCGAGGCTCGCTTTTGAAGGCCCGAATGCGGCAAAATATAAAAAACTGCTCGGTATAGAAGCGGAACGCGAATTCATGATCGGAATTTCCGTCGGTCATGCTGCAATGAGCAAAACCCCGCATGAGTGGGATTGCAGTCATATTATTGATATCAGGTAAACACGTGCAGGCGGAACGGGAAAGTTTCAATATTTATCCTGTTTTGTCCTGCTTTACCATTGTGCCGTGCGCACAATGCCGAAAACGGCAAACGGGGCAATAAAAAAGTTTGGAGGCAGCTTCGGACGGTTTACTCCGAAACGGAAGAAATAAACGGGCACGAAGCGGTTTGAATATGAGTAGAATACAGGTGAATGTCGGCGGAGTCCGCATTGGCGGCGGTGCACCGATTTCGATTCAGTCCATGACAAACACGGATACGCGCAATGCTGAAGCAACGGTGAAACAGATTCTGGAGCTTGAGAATGCGGGGTGCGAAATCGTCCGTTCTTCGGTCTATGATGATCGCTGCGTTGAAGTATTGCCGCAAATAATATCAAAAATACATATTCCGCTCGTTGCGGATATCCATTTTGATTACAGACTTGCCATAGGTGCAATCAAGGCGGGTGTTGCCAAAGTCCGCATCAATCCGGGAAACATCGGCTCGGAAGCGGGCGTGCGGAAGCTTGCGGAATGCGCCTCGGCATACGGAGTTCCGATACGTATCGGAGTGAACGGCGGTTCACTTGAAAAAGAACTTTTGCAAAAATACGGAGTATGCGCGGAAGCAATGGTTGAAAGTGCGCAGCGTCACGCGGAACTGCTTGAAAACTGCGGCTTCAGCGATATTGTTGTTTCGCTTAAAGCGTCGGATCCGGTAACGACTGTACGCGCTTATCGCCTGGCATCGCAAATTATGCCGTATCCGCTCCATATCGGTGTTACGGAGGCGGGCATGGGCGAGACCGCATTGCTGAAATCCGCAATCGGAATCGGCAGCCTGCTTATTGACGGCATTGGTGATACGGTGCGCGTTTCGATGACCGGAGGAGTTTTGCAGGAAGTTGAGGCAGCAAAGAAGATACTTCGCGCTGTCGGCCTGCGTAAGGACGGGGCGGATGTTGTGAGCTGCCCGACTTGCGGGCGCACCCGCGTTAACCTTGAAGAAATAGTCAAAAAGGTTCGCGCTGCGCTGCCCGAAGATACGGGCAATGCAATGAAAATCGCCGTTATGGGCTGCGCTGTCAACGGCCCGGGCGAAGCGCGTGAAGCTGATATAGGCATTGCGTTCGGTTCGGTGAACGCAGTTGTGTTTAAAAAGGGCGAAATAATCTATTCGGATAAGCTGCCGCAAGTGGTGGACAGGTTCATCGCAGATGCATCGGAAATGATGAAACGGAAATGAAACGACATGATATGATTCTTGATTCATGCATTGAATCTTTGAGCTGATTAACAAACCGAATCAAAGCAAAATGACTCGATCGCGGCTTTGCAATTGATAATGATTTTGCTTAATTAAGCCAACCCGAAAAGCGGAAGGAAGCTTTCACTGTTGAGAAAGCCATGTTGAAAATGAACAAAAGCAGTATGGAAGAATTGAATATGTACGAAAACATAAATGAGTACGGCGGAACACCCGGCTCGGCTGCGCCGGCTGATGTTCCGTTGGACGATCTTCCGCCGGCTGACAATTTCTCCGAAATGACGGCTGATGTTCCGTGGAGGGATGATCCGCCGGACGGGGGGTATTATTCGTACTCGGAGTACGGGGAATCCGGCATCGATGAGTGCAGGCAGCCCGATTCCGTGCGTGCAAAAAATCAAAAAGAAAATTCAGCAGAGAAGCAAAAAAACGGCGGACACTCAAAAAAGAACCTTGCCGTTGAGTATCTTGCAAACGGGACGGTTTCAATAAAGTCTGCCGTGCGCAGCAAAAAAACGGGCGAAATCAGTGTTGATGTCGAGTGTGCGCGTCTGCTGCTGCCTGCCGAAACGGAGGAGCTGGAAAAAAACATACAGGCGGAGCTTCAATATCAAACGGTCAAATGCAGCTTTGACTATTCCGAGGTTGTTGCGCGGCTTGTCGGCGGAGACGGTGAACCCGAACTGCTGCTTCTGGATCTTTGGTGTGAAACTGCACCGCAGCTTGAACCGATACTGCGCCGTTCCCGCGTTGAACGGCACGGAGGCGAATATGTATTCTTTGTTCCGGAACGGTACACGCGTGCAGTGTCTCAGGCGGCGGCAGGTGAGTTCCGCGCATTTGTTGCGCACAGTTACGGTTGGAATACGCCGCTGCGCATTGTTGCCGATGCAAATGCGGATGACGGAATCGATCTTGCCGAACCGGTCGTAAAGCGCGATTGGGGAAATGCGGCAGCTTTGAAAAAAACCGTCAAAACGCAGCGCAAGAACATTAAAAAGCTTTCTCCCGGCGATATTGTTTACGGAAAAGAAATTCTCAAACCCGAAGTTCAGCGCATGGCGGATTTGGACGATAAATCCGGGCGCGTCACTGTAAAAGGAACAATACTGAGCATTGAAACATTTGTTTCACCAAAGCGCGGAACGGTTATAATCACGGTTTTTATAACCGACCTCACAAACTCCGTTGCGGTAAAGCTGTTTCCGGATGAAGCAGCAAAGGCGCGAACTTCACAGCTGCTTGAAAAAGCAAAGGAGGAGGGCGCGGCACTGATGGTGCGCGGCTGGTTCAGGTACGATAATTATGCCCGTGATTACTGTATTTTTGCGGACGATATAAACCGTTATCCCGTCGAACGCAGAACTGATACATCGGCCGAAAAGCGTGTTGAGCTGCACCTTCACACAAGAATGTCCGCAATGGATGCAACGGCGGATCTGGACAAAGTTGTTGAGCTTGCCGCAAAATGGGGGCATACGGCAATTGCAATAACCGATCACGGCGTTGTGCACTCTTTCCCGGAGGCCAAAAAAGCCGCCAAAAAGAACAATATAAAGGTTATATTCGGCTGCGAAGGCTATCTGCTTCCCGATTGCGAACTTGTTCCGCTTGAAAGGGAGTATTGTGCCGTTGCGGTGACATATTTCGGAAGCGGCATTCACGGGCGCGTGTTTGATATCGGCGCAGTGAAGTTCGATTCGTTCGGGCGCGTTATTTCAACATTCAGAACTCCGGTGAACCCCGGCGTCCCTCAGCTTCCGCGCATTGCAAAGCTGACGGGTTACACGGATGATGATATTGACGGTGCACCTCTGCTTTCCGAAGCGGTGAATATGCTTTCGGATTTTGCGGGAGGGGCGGCGCTTGTTCTGCATTGCCCGGAACAGCTTGATCTGCTGCATGAACTGACTGCCGCGGCAGGGCACGGAAAGGAACTCGAGCTCAGCAAAAACTGCGTTTCGGGCTCAATGCTGATGCAGTATCTCCGCCGTGCAAATCCGAAATCGGACAGGACTGCCGCTGCACGACCAGATTGACTTCGGTTGAATCTGTCACCTGTTT
>OHKL01000244.1_pt1 | contig 43743 bp, 38 predicted proteins | sample 1568721 | NCBI WGS metagenome assembly OHKL01 (sample SAMEA3879543, study PRJEB24766) | human gut metagenome | biome: human-associated habitat; feature: feces | place: USA | collected 1985/1987 | reverse complement strand
AGCTCCCACCGAGGTATTCCGTTCTATTTTTGCATGGCTCGTAACTCTCAAGTTACAGAAAATAAAACTATCCATAAGCATTTATCAACACTTTATCCTGTGGTGAAAATGCACAAAAACAATGTTGCAGATTTGATGACAATATACAAACTTCCGATTAATTACAGGAAATCTCTTGCAACTGATTCGTGAATGTGCTATCTTCTAATTACAGCAACGGAAACGTTACCGGTAACAATACCGATACCGATTCCGAAACAATCACGGGAACATACAAGAATCATCAAGTGACCCGTACAAACATAAAGGAGAGGTAAGATTATGAAGAAGAAACTGGCAAGCGTATTACTTTGTGCAGTAATGGCAGCTTCCATGCTGACCGGTTGTGGAAACTCCGGTGATGCAGCAGCTACCACCCCTGCTACCGAAAGCAAGACAGATGTAGCAACTACTGAAGTTGCCGAAACGACAGCAACTGCAGACGGATCTGTATACTACCTGAACTTCAAGCCTGAAGTTGACGAAGTATGGCAGAAACTGGCTAAGGAATATACCGAGGAGACCGGTGTTCCTGTAAAGGTTGTAACCGCAGCAAGTGGTACCTATGAGCAGACTCTGATGTCTGAGATCGCTAACAAGGAAGCACCTACCCTGTTCCAGATCAACGGACCTATCGGTTATCAGAACTGGAAAGACTACTGTGCAGACTTAAAGGATACAGACCTGTACAGCTGGTTAATGGATAAGAGCCTGGCAATCACCGGCGAAGACGGTGGTGTATACGGAATCCCTTACGTAGTAGAGGGTTATGGTATCATTTATAACGACGCTATCATGCAGAAGTACTTCGCACTGGATGGCGCTAAAGCAGCAAGCATGGATGAGATCAACAACTTCGCTAAGTTAAAAGAGGTTGTAGAAGATATGCAGGCTAAGAAAGATGAGCTGGGTATTGAAGGCGTATTCGCTTCCACATCCCTGACTCCCGGTGAAGACTGGAGATGGCAGACTCATCTGGCTAACATCCCTGTATACTACGAGTTCAAGGACAAGGGTATCACCGATACCGATAACCTGGAGTTCACTTACTCCGATAACTTCAAGAACATTTTCGATCTGTACATCAACAACTCCTGCACAGCACCCGGCCTGCTGGGAAGCAAGTCTGTAGACGACTCCATGGCTGAGTTCGCTCTGGGTCAGGCAGCAATGGTACAGAACGGTAACTGGGGTTGGAGCCAGATCAATGGCGTAGACGGTAACACTGTTAAAGCTGAGGATGTTAAGTTCCTTCCTATCTATACAGGAGTTGAAGGTGAAGAGAACCAGGGACTGTGCACCGGTACTGAGAACTTCTTCTGCATCAACAAGGAAGCTTCTGCTGAGGATCAGGCAGCATCTATCGCATTCGTTGAATGGCTGTTCTCTTCTGAGACCGGTAAGGCAGCAGTAACCAACGACCTTGGATTCATCGCTCCTTTCAATACCTTTAGCGATGACGAAAAGCCCACCGATCCTCTTGCACAGGAAGTTCTTCGTTACATGGCAGATACCTCCAAGACATCTGTATCATGGAACTTCACTTCCTTCCCTAGCCAGCAGTTCAAGGATGACTTCGGCGCAGCTCTTCTGGAGTATGCTTCCGGTTCCATCGACTGGGATACTGTAAAGAAAACCGTAGTTGAAAGATGGGCAGCTGAAAAGGCCGCAACCGCAGCTAACTAAGCTCCATCAGCAAAAAGACAATAACTTAATCCATCTTATATAACTTCAGACACAGGGGGCGGTGGTGGTACCACGGCCCCTGTGTTTGTAAAAAAGGAGACAGGCTTATGCAAAAGACATTAAAAAGATATTTTCCCATTTTTGTACTGCCTACCCTGATCGCGTTTTCCTTTGCTTTTATCATACCGTTTGTCATGGGCGTATATCTGTCCTTTTGCAAATTTAAGACAATTACAAACGCGCAATTTGTAGGCTTAGATAATTACATTAAAATTTTTGCGGACAAAGATTTTGTCAACGCATTTGGATTTACTCTAAAATTCTCCGTAGTGTCCATTGTCACCATTAATGTGTTTGCCTTCATTCTGGCACTGGCATTGACGAGAAAGATCAAGGGAACCAACCTGTTCCGTACAGTATTTTTCATGCCGAACCTGATCGGCGGTATCATTTTGGGATATATCTGGCAGCAGATGATCAACGCAGTATTGTTAAAATACGAGACAACACTGGTGGCGAATCCGACCTATGGATTCTGGGGTCTGATCATTCTGATGAACTGGCAGATGATTGGTTATATGATGATCATTTATGTAGCCGGACTGCAGAATGTACCTACGGATCTGATCGAAGCAGCAGAGATCGATGGAGCTACTTCGTTACAGACATTATTCAAAGTGAAAATTCCGATGGTTATGCCATCTATTACCATATGTTTGTTCCTTACCGTGTCCAACAGCTTTAAGCTGTTCGACCAGAACCTTGCATTGACGGCTGGAGCACCCAGCAAAAAGACAGCTATGCTGGCTCTGGATATCTACAATACCTTCTATGGCAGAAACGGATTTGAAGGTGTTGGTCAGGCCAAAGCAGTACTGTTCTTCATTGTAGTGGCAGTCATTGCCCTGGGACAGCTGGTACTTACCAGACGTAAGGAGGTAGAGCAATAATGACTAAGAAAAAAACTTCCAATGTAATCATTTTTTGTATCCTGTGTGTGCTGGTAGTTGCATTTTTGACACCTATTTTCTTCGTACTGATCAACTCCTTTAAGGGAAAACTGTTCATCAGTAACAATCCCTTCGCACTGCCTACCGCAGAGACTTTTGCAGGACTTACCAACTATGTGAACGGTATTGAAAAAACAGGTTTCTTCACAGCCTTCGGATGGTCTGCTTTTATCACGGTATTTTCCGTGGCAGCGATCATTCTGTTTACTTCCATGACCGCTTACTACCTGACCAGAGTAAAAACCGGTGTGACCAACATATTGTACTATATGTTTGTGTTTTCCATGATCGTACCTTTCCAGATGGTTATGTTCACGATGTCTAAGCTGGCGAATATGACTCACTTAAACAACCCTCCCGGAATGGTGCTTCTGTACCTGGGCTTCGGATCCGGTCTGTCCGTATTTATGTTCTGCGGATTTATCAAATCTATTCCGTTAGACATCGAAGAGGCAGCCATGATCGACGGCTGTAACCCGTTGCAGACTTTCTTTGGCGTCGTAATGCCGATCCTGAAGCCGACAGCTATCACAGTAGCGATTCTGAACGCTATGTGGATCTGGAACGACTATTTGCTACCTTATTTGGTAATTGGTCTGAGTACCAACTACAAAACTATCCCGGTTGTGGTACAATACCTGGTAGGCTCTTATGGTGCAAAGGATCTGGGCGCAATGATGGCACTGTTGGTACTGTCGGTTATCCCTATTATCGTCTTCTATCTGACCTGTCAGAAGTACATCATCGAAGGCGTGGTAGCCGGCGCAGTTAAGGGTTAAACGAAAAAGTTACAACGGGAGATTTATGTTATGAGAAAAAGTGGAATCTTGCTGCCGGTGAGCAGTCTGCCTTCCAAATACGGAATCGGCTGCTTTTCCAAAGAAGCATACAAATTTATTGACAGATTAAAAGAAGCCGGTCAGGCATATTGGCAGATCCTGCCGTTAGGTCCGACCAGCTATGGAGATTCTCCGTACCAGTCCTTCTCCACCTTTGCGGGGAACCCTTATTTCATCGATCCGGAGGATCTGGTGGCGAGAGGCTATGTGACCGCAGAGCAGTGCAATGCTTACGATTTCGGTACCGACATTCATTCCGTGGATTACGGCAAAATCTACAAGAGCCGTTTCCGCCTGTTAAAAGAAGCGTTTGACAACAGTCATATCGAAGAGGATCCGGGATTTCAGGAGTTTGTACAGAAGAATGCGTACTGGCTGGAGGATTATGCATTATACATGGCAGTCAAGGACGGCTTCCGCGGTATCTGCTGGGCAGCCTGGGAGGATGATATCAAACTGAGAACTCCTGCGGCTATGGACAAATATCGCAGAAAATATGCGAAAGAGATCACATTTTACCAGTTCCAGCAGTATCTGTTCCAGGTACAGTGGGAGAAACTAAAGACCTATGCCAACGATAACGGCATCAAGATTGTCGGGGATATTCCCATTTATGTGGCATTTGACAGCTCAGATGCCTGGGCAAATCCGGAGCTGTTCCAGTTTGACGAGAATTGTGAGCCGGTAGCAGTGGCGGGATGTCCTCCCGATGCATTTTCTGCCACCGGACAGCTGTGGGGCAATCCTCTGTATAACTGGGAACATCACAAAGAGACCGGTTATGCCTGGTGGATGCAGCGGCTGGCAGCTTGCTTTGAGCGCTATGATGTGGTACGTATTGATCATTTTCGTGGATTCGACGCTTATTATGCGATTCCTTACGGGGAACCCACTGCGGAGCACGGTCACTGGGAACAGGGCCCTGGATACGATATTTTCCGTACCATGAAGGAAAAATTGGGAGAAAAAGAAGTTATTGCAGAAGACCTTGGCTTTTTGACACCATCGGTGATAGAATTGGTAAAGAAATCCGGTTATCCAGGTATGAAAATTTTGCAGTTTGCTTTTGATTCTCGTGAGGAAAGTGATTATTTGCCGCATAATTATACACATAATTGCGTGGTATATACGGGAACTCATGATAATGATACTGTGATGGGGTGGTATGACACCTTGAAGGGAGCTGATAAAAAGCTCTGTGACGACTATCTGCGTCTGAAAAATGCGGACGGAGAGCCGATTCCCAGAGAGCAGATTCCCTGGGAATTTGTGCGTGCCGCAATGTCCAGCGTAGCGGATATGGCGATCATTCCCATGCAGGATTATCTCGGACTGGGATCGGAGGCCCGCATCAACATTCCTTCCACGCTTGGCATCAACTGGATGTGGAGAATGGGGAACGGAGATTTTACAAAGGAGCTTGCAGGGCGGATCCGCAGCATGACGAAGCTGTACGGCAGATAAGTCTGTAGGCTTAGAAAGGGTTGCACTCCATGGAGGAAATCACGATCAGAGACATTGCCAGAATCTGCGGTGTCGGCGTCAGCACGGTATCCCGTGCCATAAATAACCACCCGGACATCAATCCTGAGACCAAGGAAATGATCATGCGGGTGATCAAAGAGAATAACTACGTACCCAACAACAGCGCAAGAAACCTGAAACGTCAGGATGCCAAGGCAATTGCAGTACTGGTCAAAGGTATTAACAACTCTTTCTTCAGCCAGATGATCAAGGTATTGGAAGAAGAGATCAAGGAAAAGTCCTACTCCATGGTTTTGCAGCATGTCGATTACGACGAGGACGAAGTGGAGGTGGCGCTGAAGCTGGTGAAGGAAAAAAGGCTTCGGGGCATTATCTTCCTTGGCGGTTATCTGGTCCACAGCGAGGAAAAACTGGCACAGCTTCATGTACCGTTTATCTTGAGCACTACCGGAATGCTGCCAAAGGGATTCAATCGTAATACCTATTCTTCCGTGACCGTGGATGATACCAAGGAAAGCTACAAGATGGTGGACTATCTGTGCAAGAACGGACATAAGGATATTGCAATCCTCTGTGCCCGCAAAACGGATGCTTCCATCGGTAAGCTTCGTCTGGAGGGCTATAAAAAGGCGTTGAAGGATAACGGAATAGAAGTAAGAGAAGAATTGATCCTGCCTATGAGGAGTGATTTGGAAGATTACTCCCTGGAGAATGGCTATATGGTGACGAAGGAATTCCTGGAGAAGCAGATTCCGTGCACGGCGATCTTCGCGATCTCCGATATGTTGGCAATCGGTGCAGGAAAAGCATTGTCTGATGCCGGATACAAGGTACCGGAAGATATTTCCCTGACAGGCTTTGATGGTGTGGAAATCGGGAAATATGTTATCCCATCCTTGACCACTTTAAAGCAGCCGGTAGACAGTATGGCGAGAGAGACCGCCCGGATTCTGTTTGACATTATCGGGAAAAAAGCGAAGCACCAGCACTGTGTATTCGACGGAGAACTGGTGGTACGGGATTCTGCCATACCGAGGGCGTAAGAAAGAGTCATACAGTCCCTATGGGGACGAAGGGAATACTGTATGAAAATACATGGTTTCAGCAAGACAACTTTATTAGATTATCCGGAACATATTGCAGCCACTGTTTTTACAGGAGGCTGCAATTTTCGCTGTCCGTTCTGCCACAATGGGGAACTGGTACTGGATCCTGCGGGTCAGCCCTCCGTCTCAGAAGAGGAAGTGCTGTCCTACCTGAAGAAAAGGCAGGGAATCCTCCAGGGCGTCTGCGTCACCGGCGGAGAGCCGACTCTGCAGCGGGACCTTCGCAAGTTCCTGCAAAAGATCAAGGAGCTGGAGTATCCCATTAAGCTGGATACCAACGGGTATATGCCAGGAGTATTGTGGGAATTGTTACAGGAGCACCTGATCGATTATGTGGCGATGGATATTAAGGCTTCCAGAGATAATTATGCCCGGGCGGCGGGACTGCCACATATGGATATCTCTCGCATTGAGGAGAGTATCGGTATCCTGAAAAGCAGCGGAATTCCCTATGAATTCCGAACTACTGTGGTAAAGGGAATCCATACCGTGGGAGAATTTGAGGAGATCGGCAGATGGATCGAAGGGTGTCCTGCATACTACTTGCAGAGTTATCAGGAGAATGATAACTGCCTGTACCGGATGACACAGACAGCAGAAAGCAATGCTGTTAAGCCGGGCGGTGTGGAAGCGTTCGGTGCTTTCTCGCGGGAGGAACTGGAACAGATGGCGGAACTCGTCCGGAAATGTGTGGGGAAAGTTGTGTTGCGGGGCGTGGAATAATAGAGAGATGGTTATAGGTTGTCTGAAAAGACAACCTATTTTATTGACCTATTTTAATGCTTTCTTATATAAATTTTTATTTCTTATATATCTTTTGCCAAGCCCCAAATATAGAATTTAATATAGTTGATGTTGAAAGCGTTTACTTTGCCAAAATAGAAATGAAATAACAAAACTGTGCATTTTTGCGAAAAAATAGAAACCTGCGCAAAAATAATAACTAAAAATTGCTCAAAAAATCTATGTAATACTTCCAAAAATAATCAAACTGCACAAAATAGATTTGATATTGTAATCAGACAGTGCTAGTATGTAGTACATAATGTTGTAAGCGGTTACACTATTCATGCTTATAAACGAAGTGAACGGAGGTATGGAAATGTTTGGTGGTAAAGGCAGGAAGAAAAGAAAACGATGGATGGCACTACTGCTGGCAGGAGCTATGGTGTTGTCGGGAATGGGAATCAGTCCCATCTCTGTGCGGGCAGAGGAAACGGAACCGGTGGAAGCAGTTTTAGCAGAACAGGGAGAAGTGACGGTATCCGGTGGTGATGTTGTAATGCCGGAAGCGGAAGAGACAGAAGTCTTGGAAATAGAAGAGACGGGTGAAGCTTCTGCGCCTGTGGTACAAAACGCAGATGGAATATATGTGTTTGAGGCAGCAATAGATGCGATAATTTCTAAGTTGGAGAAAAAGGCAGCTATACCGGAAGGAAAGTATGGCACAGATAATTACTTTACACTTAGCGGAACCGCAACCAGAGGAAATAGCAACACATACTCAGCAGAATTAGGAAAAGCCGAAAAAGGAACCCTAAGCTTTACTGTGCAGGGAACCGCAAGCGTAACGATTAGCATAACAAGTACCGGTTCTAGTAATACTTCGGATTTTGCTTTGTTGAAGAGCGATGGAACAAAAGTCATTCCCGACGGAGAGACAACCGGAATTATTACTGTATATGGAACAGATCCTGTAAAAGAAGTTAAATATAGCAAGCTGGAAGCAGGAACGTACCAAATGTGCTCTCCGAAGGATGGGAATAATACAGGAAGAGGTGTTAGAATTCTTTCTTCAAAAGTAGTGGATGTACCGGTAAGCGTTACAAAGGAATACGAATTTGATGCAGCAACAGATGCAATAGTTTCTAAGCTGGAGAAAAAGGCGGCTGTACCGGAAGGAAAGTATGGAACAGATAATTACTTTACTTTTAGCGGAACAGTAACTAGAGGAAATAGTAGCACGTTTTCAGCCGAGGTGGGAAAAACAGAAACCGGATGTATGAGTTTTGCGGTACAGGGACAGGCAAGCGTAACAATTAACATAACAAGTACCGGTTCTAGTAATACTTCGGATTTTGCTTTGCTGAAGAGCGATGGAACAAAGGTGATTCCCGATGGAGAGACAGCCGGAATCATTACGGTATATGGAACAGATCCTGTAAAAGAAGTTAAATATAGCAAGCTGGAAGCAGGAACGTATCAGATATGTTCTCCGAAGGATGGAAAGAATACAGGAAGAGTGTTAGAATTCTTTCTGCTAAGGTATCTGACACAACAGGCGGCAGCAGACCTGCCAGAGCAGACTGGTCTACCGTAGAAGTGCCGACACTGGTCAGTGCAAAGCAGATTACTGATAAAAATGATATTGAAGTAAAAGTTACCGGTCTTGTCGGTTACGACGGTGCAGATACACTTGTGGTAACGATGAAAGATGAAGGCGGAACTGTAGTTAAGACACAGAGTGTTGCAAAAGATGGTAAGGACTTTACGGTTACATTTACACCGGAGAATTCTGGTAAGTATGTATTCAGTGTAGTGGCTACTCGTGATGGAGAAGAGAATAAGGCGGCTGAGAATACATTGGATGTTGATTTTGCATTGGTTTTAGCAACTCCTGTAATAAGCAGTGCGACCAGCAAGGGCAACGGTGCTGTAGAAGTAGTCTGGAGTGCAGTTAAGGAAGCGACAGGATATGCTGTAACTGCTACTGCAGAGGGAGAAAACGAAGTTTCAAAGGTGGTAACAGCTGATGAAACGACAGCACTTTTAGAGGGACTTACCGTAGGAAAGACATATACGATCAACGTAGTAGCTGTACGTGGTGAAGATGAAACGAAACCCGGAACAGCAACTGTTACAGTAACGGCTGAGGCACAGCGAGTATGGAGCAAATCCACATACGGTTCCAGTACGGATTCTAAGAATAATGGTGTTATCGGAAATGCAAATGACGGTAAGGTAACGGTATACAGTGAAGGTGGCAAAGGTAAGATTGTACCCGGATCTACGGATGGACTGACTTTCTATTATACGGCAATTGATCCTGAGACTGAGAACTTTACTTTGACAGCAGATATTCATGTAGACAGTTGGACGCTTTCCAATGGACAGGAAGGCTTCGGTATGATGGCTGCGGATGCAGTTGGTTCGAATGGTGATGGAACTGCATTCTGGAACAATGCTTATCAGGCGATTGCTACCAAGGTTGAGTATTACTGGGATGGCGAGGATGTAACTACTGACAGCTCTGCCAACAAGATATCTATGAAGCTTGGCCTGGGTGCGATTTCCAGACTTGGTGTAACAGCAGATGATGTTGCTGCAATTAAAAATGGAACCATTACGATGCCTGCAGGTTATGTAAGTGAGACCACAACACTGGAGACCGGTGCGGCAGCTAAGGGCCCTGGCACTTATAATCTTGTGGGTAACTGGAATAAAAAGGCAGAGCCTACCGGAAACCTGGAGAATCCGTTGACTGACTTCCGTCTGCAGATTCAGAGAAACAACACAGGTTACTATCTGAGATATTTAGATAAAGATAACAAAGTAATCAAAGAAGTACGTTACTATGATCTGGAGAGAAATTCTTTGTCCCAGATTGATAAAGACAATATTTATGTTGGATTCTTTGCTTCCAGAAATGCAAGAATTACGGTAAGCAATATTGATCTGAAGACGATTACCCCTGCGGATGATGAAAAAGCAGAGGAAAGAGAGATTCAATATGTATATCCGATCAATACGATAGAATCTCCTGTGTTCTCCAATTCTGCGGATTATAATCTGGTATACTATGGCAATGCTGACGGTACTCTGGTCGTGAAGGATCAGAACGGAAAAGAAGTCCTGAACAAGGAATTCAAAGCATTGACCAAGGAAACGGTAGCTCTGAAGTTGAACAGTGGCAAAAACACATTTACGATCAACTTTATCCCGGATAAGGAATACAAACCCGGCGAATTTAAGTTAATGACTTCCTATGATCCGGTGACTATTAACCACACTGTAGAATATAAGACAGTAGAGAACAACAATATTTATGTGAGTCCGAATGGTAAATCGAATGCAGCAGGCACCAAGGATGATCCTATGGATATCTACACCGCAGTGAAGATCGCGGCACCCGGACAGAAGATTCTGATCAAGGAAGGAACTTACGATCTGTCCAGTACTGTAAAAGTAGAACGTGGAATCAATGGTACTGCAGATGCTATGATCTATATGATCGCTGATCCTGAGGCGGGCTCAAGACCTGTATTTGACTTTGACGGAAAATGCGCAGGTATGATACTGGCAGGCGATTACTGGTATTTCCAGGGATTCGATGTTACCAGATCGGCAGATGCCCAGAAGGGTATTCAGGTATCCGGTAACCATAATATACTGGATCGGATCAAAGCATATAAAAATGGTAACACAGGTATACAGATCAGCCGTTATCTTGGCACTGATCAATTTAATCAGTGGCCAGCTCATAACACAATTTTGAACTGTAGTTCCTATCTGAATGCAGATAAGGGTTATGAGGATGCGGATGGATTCGCTGCAAAACTGACTGTAGGTCAGGGCAACGTATTCGACGGATGTATCGCAGCATACAATGCCGATGATGGATGGGATCTGTTCGCTAAAGTGCAGAGTGGTTCCATTGGAGTGGTAACGATTCAGAACTGTGTGGCATTAAAAAATGGCTATATTTTAGATGAGAATGGCAGAGAGATCAATGCCGGCAATGGTAATGGTTTCAAAATGGGTGGCGACAGTATGCCGGGAGCTCATGTACTGAAGAATTCTGTTGCTTTTGCCAATAAGGCAAAGGGTATTGACTCTAACAGCTGTCCTGATATTAAGGTATACAGTAGCACAACATTCGATAATGAAAGTTACAATGTAGCATTTTACACCAACACCGCTGTAAATACAGCATTTGCGGCAGACGGTATTTTATCCTACAAGGTGTCCAACAAGGTGGCTGAACAGTTTAAACTGTTGGGAACACAGAATGCTGCAGATGTCAAAGGTGTTACGAATTACTATTTTGATGGCAGTAAGACTGTCAATAATAATGGTAAGGAGGCAGCTGCTTCCTGGTTCAAGAGTCTGGATACAGCATCTGCGCTGAAGGATGGTGGTATTACCAGAAATGCAGACGGTACCATCAATATGAATGGCTTCCTTGATTTGACCGATGAGGTACCGGAAGGTGTAGGTGCAAGAATGTCCGGAAGAACCTCCGGGGACATTACTGTAACACCCGATGAACCGAAGCAGGATGACAGTAAGCCTGAAAATAATAATAATAACAATAGCAATGATAATGGCTCTGACAGTGCAGCCACTTCTTCCGCTCCGGAGACTGTGAACTGGAATGAAGTAAGCAGTTCTGTACAGGATAAGGTTACAGAAATTGCACAGAACCCCGCGATTGCAACGGTTAACATGAACATGGTATGCACCGGTGAGGTACAGGTTCCGCAGAAGGTACTAAATACCATTAAGGGTACCAATGTAACGGTTGCATTCCATAGCGGAAATGGTGTAGCAATGAGTATCAGTGGTCAGGATCTGAAAAATAAAGATCTGTCTAAGATTCAGAACATTGACCTGACAGTGGATCAGACGAGCAATAATATTCCTGCAAATGTTGTAGCTGCTAAGACATCCGCACCTACAAGACAACTGGCGATTAAGGACACCGGCAGCTTTGGCGTGAATGTGAATATTCATGTAAATGTGGGCAAGGAAAATGCAGGCAAGACTGCAAATCTGTACCGCTACAATGCAGAAAAGGGTCGCCTGGAGTACTGCGGATCCTTTACCGTAACTTCTAATGGACAGTCCATGTTCGCGTTAAAACGCGGTGGTAATTATCTGGTAACAGTAACGGAGCGCAGACCGTCCGAAAGCGTATGGTTTGCAGAAGGTGATTACACCATTAAGCCGGGAGATGCGCTTTCCAAGATCGCACAGAGGAATCATATGACCCTGGCAGAGCTGCTTCGCAGAAACGCACAGATCACGAACCGGAATGTGATCAAGGTGGGTCAGAGATTGAATCTGAACTAAGATGCGGGCACAATAAAAAGAGAAAAAGTATAAGACGGGAAATTGAAAACGAAAATAAAAACGAATGGTTTGGGAGGACCATTCGTTTTTATTTTTGCGCTGACTTGAAATTTTAAATTCCAGTGCACAGGTAAATTCCACCGTGTCTTTAAAAGTTGCCTGAAATCGAATGATTTTAGAGAAAAAATAATGGATTTCTGTTATAATCATAGTAATTCATGGCGAAATTCTCTGTTTTTCTGTATAGCAAACAAGCCACTGGAATGTAGTGTGTCAGACTAAATTCCACTGTTCGAATATGATGCAGTTATGATGCAGAGACGATATATATTGATATTGGGAGGTAAATAGTGTCGCAGAATCAAATTTAAAATTTGATTTGCGATTCCTCCGACGGAAGGAATTGTCTACGGAAGGGAGATTAATATGAAGAAGAAATTATTGGCAACAATACTTACAGGACTGCTGCTTGCGCTTACGGCATGCGGAAGTCCGGAATCTCCGGTGATCCCGGAGGTGACCGGCACCCCAATTGAGAACGTGGAGGAAAGCATGCAGGAAAATATAGTAACGGAGACGGCATCACAGCAGGAGACGCAGACCGAGACTACTGCAATCGGTAAAGTGGAGATTACCACAGAGGACTTTGAGGGTAGCAGTGATCCGGAAAATGCGGAAAGACAATACACCTATAACTATCAGGTGCCGACGATCACGATAGAAGGTAATGACGAAGCCCAGAGCAAAATTCAAAAGGATCTGAGTGATTACGTGGAAATGTTTTTGGATAGTGTGAAAAATAGTGAGTTCGGTACGGTGTATGAAGGAGAAATGAGCGGAATAACCAGCTATCAGGACCTGACGTTCCGCGTGATCCGCGCAGATGACAAGGTGATCAGCGTGGTATGGGGCAACGAGGGATATGATCAGGGAGCGCATGGCTGGTACATACAGGATTACAGAAACTATTATACGCAGACAGGAGAAAAAATCACCTTTGACAGTCTCGGAAGTGGATTCCGTGACAAAGCACTGGAACTGGTGACGAAAAAAGCTGCCGAGATGCAGGCGACGGATGACTGCTTCTTCCCTGATTATGAGAAGAGTATTAAACTGGTAGTGTTAGATGGTACGGAAAATATGGATACTATCTATCAGGAAATCTATGGAGCGGACATTGCAGGTACCGGCAATGGTCCGGCAAGCCCGACCTTCGGCATTACGGGAGATGGATTCGTCTTTGAATCCGGGCAGTATGTACTGCAGCCGTATGCAGTGGGAATTGTTGATTTCGAGATTCCAGCAGAGGATTTCGGGGATGCGTTGACGGCGGATATTTTCTAGTATATAATAAAAACATCGGGAATGAGGTTCTCCCGGAAACTTAGGTTTCGAACCGCCGAAATAGGATTTTATTTGGCTGATGACTTCTGCAGAATATGCAGGGGACACCAGCCTTTTTGTTGGAATCCAAAACGTCCTGCTGCGAGAAAATGGAGGAAATTTTTATGCTTACATCACTGGGACTGATTTTTTTGCTGGGACTTCTTATGGCAGCAATCTGCCAGAAGATTCACCTGCCACGTATTATTGGAATGTTGTTTACCGGAATTATTCTGGGACCATATGTGCTGAACCTGTTGGATGCATCGATTCTGAATATTTCATCACAGCTGCGACAGATCGCGCTGATCATTATACTTCTCAAGGCCGGATTATCTCTGGATCTGAAGGATTTGAAAAAAGTAGGACGTTCCGCAGTCATGCTGTCCTGCGTTCCCGCTACTTGTGAATTGCTTGCTTTTGTAATATTTGCCCCCATGATCCTGGATATCAACAGAGTGGATGCGGCGGTCATGGGTGCGGTACTGGCAGCAGTGTCACCTGCTGTGGTGGTGCCGAGGATGGTGCACCTCATGGAGAACGGCTATGGCACGGAGAAAAGTATTCCGCAGATGATCCTGGCAGGAGCTTCGTGTGATGACATTTATGTCATAGTGCTGTTTTCCACTTTTGTTGGAATGGCGCAGGGCGGACATGTAAATGCACTGGATTTTGCAAATATTCCGGTGTCAATTCTGACCGGTGTGTTGTTCGGCGCGTTGGTTGGATGGCTGCTGGGACAGCTTTTTGAACTGTTATATCGGAAGGACAGTTATGTGCGCAACAGCATGAAAGTCATTATTATTATGGGAATATCCTTCCTGTTAATGGCACTGGAGACGATGTTAAAGGGAATGGTTGCATTTTCCGGATTGTTAGCCGTGGTGAGCATGGCATGTGCACTGAAGATGCGGACGCCTAAGGAAGTCACGGACAGGTTGTCTGTCAAGTTTGGCAAGCTGTGGCTGGCAGCGGAGGTGGTACTGTTTGTACTGGTAGGCGCTGCGGTGGACATCCGCTATACCATGGAAGCCGGTCTTGCAGCGGTAGGCATGATACTGCTGGCACTGGTGTTCCGCTCCGTTGGTGTGGCGTTGTGCCTGCTGGGAACGGAACTGGGCAAAAAGGAGCGTCTGTTTTGTATGATCGCTTATCTGCCGAAGGCCACCGTACAGGCAGCCATCGGCTCCGTACCATTATCGATGGGATTATCCTGTGGCAAGATTGTCCTGTCAGTGGCAGTGCTGGCAATTCTCATTACAGCACCACTTGGGGCACTGGGAATGGATGCTACATACCGCAAGCTGCTTCAGAAAAATGGAGAAAATACTATTATTTGACAGTCATCCGGCATGTGATCAAGTCCTGGATGGAAACAATAAAAATATCTACAACATCTACACCATAAGAACCGCAGGCACGCTCTCGCTCTGGCGCAGAACGTAGCGGTACATAATTGACCCCGATACGGTCAATAAGTACCGACGTCTGCTTACGGCCTGCTTGTCCATATGGTGTAGATGTTGCAGCGAAAACTACGAATATCCAATGCAAAACCCCGACAGTTATCATAACTGCCGGGGTTTTTAAGGAGGATAGAAATCGTTTTGAAAGAAATTAACCCATCGTAATAACTACGTTGTACTCTTCCTTACCCTTTTCGTAAGGGATGATGTGTCCGTCAACAGCCTTGCCGTCAACGGTCATGGATACCACACCCTTCTCCACGTTCTGAGGGTTCTTCACCTGAATGTGATAGATGCCCTCACGGAACTTACGGGTGATGGAGAAATCGCCGAAGCCCTTAGGAATACAAGGATCTACGGATAATCCCTGATGGGTAGGATATACACCCAGGATGTACTGGGAGATATTTACGAAAGTCCATGCCGCGGTACCGGTCAGCCAGCTGTTTTTCGCTTCGCCGTGGAATTTTGCATCCTTACCGGCTACCATCTGGGAGTATACATAAGGCTCGGTACGATGGATCTCACTGATATCCTCGATGTATGCGGGACAGGTCTTGCGGTAGATATCGAAAGCTCTGTCGCCTCTGCCCAGAACTGTCTCTGCGATGGACACCCAGGGATTGTTGTGACAGAAGATACCGGCATTCTCCTTGTATCCGGGGGGATAAGAGGATACTTCACCAAGCTCGAGGTGATACTCTGTGTATGCAGGTTGTAAGATCATGACACCATACTTGGTATCCAGTCTTTCTTTTACGGAATTCAGTGCCTTCTCGGCCAGCCCTTCCTTTACACCGACACCGGCGAGTACACAGAAGCCCTGAGGCTCGATGTAGATCTGACCTTCGCGGCATTCCTTGGAACCTACCTTGTGGCTGTAAGCATCGTAAGCACGAACGAACCAGTCGCCGTCCCAGCCATCCTTCAGGATCGCATCGTACATTGCCTGTACTTCCTTACGTGCGCGGGCAGCTTCATCAGCATCACCCATCAGCTCACACAGCTGAGCATATTCTTCACCGTATTTTACAAACATACCGGCAATGAATACGGATTCTGCCACAGGTCCTTCGCTGGGACCGAAGGTCTGGAAGGATTCTCCGGGATGAGCGGAGAAACAGTTCAGGTTCAGACAGTCATTCCAGTCGGCGCGGCCGATCAGAGGCAGATTGTGAGGACCTTTGTGGTTGATGATATAGTCTAAGGAGCGCTTTAAGTGATCCATCAGAGGAGCAGCTACGCTCATATCGTTGTCAAAAGGAACCATCTGGGTCAGGATGGAGGTATCACCGGTCTCTCTTACGTAAGCACTGGTACCTGCAATGAGCCACAGAGGATCATCGTTGAAGCCGCTGCCGATATCAGAGTTGCCCTTCTTGGTCAGAGGCTGGTACTGATGGTAAGCACTGCCGTCCTGGAACTGAGTGGAAGCGATATCGATGATACGCTCTCTTGCACGATCCGGGATCAGATGTACGAAGCCGAGCAGATCCTGGCAGGAATCACGGAAGCCCATGCCACGACCGATTCCGGACTCATAATAAGAAGCGGAACGGGACATGTTGAAGGTTACCATGCACTGATACTGGTTCCAGGTGTTGACCATACGGTTTACTTTTTCGTCAGCAGAATCTACCGTGTAACGGGCAAGTAACTGTTTCCAGTAAGCCTGCAGCGCTGCGAAAGCTTCTTCTACCTGGGCGTCGGTCTGGTATTTTGCCAGCATTTCCTTCGCGCGGGTCTTGTTGATCACGCCATAGGACTCCCACTTCTCGTCTTCGGGATTCTCGATATAACCCAGTACGAAAATGAAAGTCTTGCTCTCGCCGGCTGCCAGATCCACATTGATCTGATGAGAAGCAATGGGAGACCAGCCGCTTGCCATGGAGTTTGTGCACTTGCCGTTCTCAATCGCTTCGGGAGAATCCGCACCTCTGTATGCACCCAGAAAAGCATCTCTGCTGGTATCGAAACCGTCAATCTTCGTGTTTACAGAATAAATTGCGTAATGATTACGGCGTTCGCGGTACTCGGTCTTGTGGTAAATAGTGGAATCCTGTACTTCCACTTCGCCGGTACTTAAGTTACGCTGGAAGTTTTTCATATCATCGTCGGCATTCCACAGGCACCATTCTACATAAGAGAATACGGACAGCTTCTTGTCCTCGGAGCTTCCGTTGGTCAGAGTCAGCTGGGAGATCTCACAGTTATCGTTCAGAGGAACGAAAGAGAGCACGGAAGCCTTAACACCGTTCTTGGAAGAGGTGAAACGGCTGTAACCGATACCGTGACGGCACTCGTAAGAGTCCAGCTCGGTCTTCGTAGGCTGCCAGCCGGGATTCCATACGGTATCTCCATCCTTAATATACAGATATTTGCCGTTGATGTCTGCCGGTACATTATTGTAACGATAACGGGTCAGACGCAGCAGCTTGGCATCCTTATAGAAAGTATATCCGCCGCAGGTGTTGGAAATCAGACTGAAAAACTCGTTGCAGCCCAGGTAGTTGATCCAGGGAAGCGGAGTCTTGGGAGTAGTGATGACATATTCCTGATGCACATCATCAAAATGACCATACTTCATAAGAAAATCTCCTTCTTTCATGTTGTTGTATGTTGAGTGTTTGCTTTTTTGTTGCGGATTGCTTAATGATAAGTAAACGATTAAGTAATCCGAAATTCTGATTTGTATTATACAGAAGCAGTGCTGAAAATGCAATACGAATCTTGAAAAAGCCTGTAAAATGCGCAATATATACAAATACGCAAGAAAAACATGGACAGAAGATACAAAACAAAACGGATCTTGAAAAAAGCGGATTTACGAAACGAAATAATAGCAAACGTTATCGCATACTTTTCCATTATATAGAAGAAACCCGATTACTGTACAAGCCAAATGTACAAAAACACCTATTTGAAATTGTTAATTATAGACAAAATGGATACTTTTTAGAAAAAAACTGCAAAAAAGTATTGCAAAATGCTCAAAGATGTTATATATTAAAACTACGAAAACGATTAAGTTACAAAACAGGTCGGATGAAATGACGAAGACATGAAACAGGAGAACGGTATGGCATCATTGAAAGACATTTCCAAGATTTGTGGAGTCTCCGTTGCAACTGTCAGCAAGGCACTGAACGACCACAAGGACATTGGAGAAGAAACCAAAGCAAATATCAGACGGGTAGCCAAGGAGATGGGATATTCCCCGAACCTTTCCGCCAGAGCACTGAAGACGAACAGAACTTACGGAATCGGAGTCCTCTTCGTAGATGAAGCACAAAGCGGTCTGACCCATGACTACTTTTCCAGTGTACTGGACAGCTTCAAAAGGACAGCAGAGAAGAGCGGTTACGACATTACCTTTATTAACAGCTGCAAGAACCGTCCGGATCGGATGTCCTACCTGGAACACAGCAGGTACAGAGGCTTTGATGGAGTGGTGCTCGCCTGTATCGATTTCGCAGATCCCGAAGTCATTGAATTAGTACAGAGTTCCATCCCGGTGGTCACTATCGACTATCTGTTTAATAACCGTATCGCGATCATGTCGGACAATGTGACAGGTATGAAAGAACTGCTGGAATACATATATAGCAGAGGACATAGGAAAATTGCCTATATCCACGGCGCAATGTCAGCGGTTACCTCGGGACGGTTATCCAGCTTCTACCGGACGGCAGAACGACTGGGGCTACAGATTCCCGATGAGTACATCAGAGAAGCGGCTTACAGAGATACTGCCACGACCTATCGTGTGACTAACGAATTACTGGATCTTCCGGATCCGCCGACATGTATCATTTATCCGGATGACTTCGCTTCTTTCGGAGGCATCAATGCTATCAGGGAGAGGGGGTTACAGATTCCTGAAGATATCTCGGTGGCAGGATATGATGGGATTCAGTCCGCAAGACAGCTGGAGCCCAGGCTGACCACAGTCCAGCAGGATACCGAACAGATCGGATGCTTAGCAGCCAGAGAACTGATCAGCCTCATAGAGAGACCTAAGACCACCATTATCGAACAGGTCATAGTACCCGGTAAGGTAGTGGAAGGCAAGTCGGTAGCACAGATTCCGCCAGACAAATAATCAGGCATTTATATGGAAGCGCCGCAACCGCAACCATATGAAGATAAATGCAACAAGCACTTACAACAAACATTCAACAAAAAATGGGAGGAAACAAACATGAAGAAAAAAGTACTTAGTGCTTTACTTACAACCGCTATGCTTGCCAGCATGCTGGTAGGCTGTGGCAGTAGCAACGATGCTCCTGCAGCAGCTTCTAGCGAGGCAGCACCCGCAGCATCCACCGAAGCAGCAGCTTCTACCGAGGTAGCAGCTGAGCCTGCAGCTGAGGAAGGAAAAGTCCTCAACATCTACGCTTGGAACGAAGAGTTCAAGAGCCGTCTGATCGCCCACTATCCGGGATATGAAGAGGTTGACGGTACCACCGGTAAGATCGGTGATGTAACTGTTAAGTGGAACATTACCCCCAGTAATGACAACGCTTACCAGAACAATCTGGATGCTAACCTGTTAAAGCAGGCTGACGCAGCAGCTGATGACAAGATCGATATGTTCCTGATCGAGGCTGACTACGCTCTGAAATACGTAGATACCGATTACACCATGCCTATCGCTGATCTGGGTATCACCGATGCAGATCTGGCTAATCAGTATCAGTACACCAAGGATATCGTTACAGATTCCAAGGGCGTTCTGAAGGGCGTTTCATGGCAGGGCTGCCCAGGTGTCCTGATCTACAGCCGTGACGTAGCTAAGGAAGTACTTGGATCTGATGATCCTGCAGAGGTTCAGAAGGCAGTAGCTGACTGGGATACCTTTACCGCAACCGCTGAGACTATGAAGAAAGCCGGTTACTTCATGACTTCTTCTGCTAACGATACCTATCGTGTATACTCCAACAACGTATCCGGTAAGTGGGTACAGGATGGCAAGATCGTAGTAGATGACAACATCATGAAGTGGGTTGAGGACTCCAAGAAGATGGTTGATGCTAAGGAAACCAATACTTACGATCTGTGGTCTGATGACTGGAGCAAAGGCTTCTATCCCGATGGTAAGGTATTCTGCTACTTTGGACCCGCTTGGTTCGTAGACTTCTCTATGGCAGCAGATACTGACGGATCTATCGCTAACGCCGGTAAGTGGGGCGCTACCGAAGGACCTCAGGGCTTCTTCTGGGGCGGTACTTGGGTATGTGCAGCACAGGGCACTGACAATGCGAGCCTTGTTAAGGACATCATCCTGAAGATGACCACCGATACCGATATCATGACCGACATCGTTAAAGATGATAATGATTTCGTAAACAACGTACCTGCAATGGAAGCTATGGCAGCAGATACCTCTTACTCCAGCAAAGTACTGGGCGGTCAGAACCCTCTGGCTATGTACTGCGCAGGTGCTGAGAAGATCGATCTGAGCAATCTGTCCGCTTACGATCAGGGATGTAACGAGAGCTTCCAGAATGCTATGAAGAACTACTTCGAAGGCAAGACTGATCTGGATGGTGCGCTGGATCTGTTCTACAAAGCAGTAGAAGAGAAGTATCCTGAGCTTACTCACTAATCTGAATTAGATAAGCAGTTGGCTGAAAATAAGTAATTGAGAGCCGTACCTGCCTGGTTGGTCAGGTGGGTACGGTTTTTCTCTCAAAAAAATGGAAAAAGCAAGAAAAATAAGAAAAAGAGAAGGCTGGCAGAAGCTTTTTTATAAGTAAAAAATGCAAGTAAGAGATCTGCTGCGAGCCTTATCGGAAATTATGGCACGACAATCTATGCAGAAGGTATGCATGGCAACTAAAGGGAGGAATGATTTATGGCAAAGGTAAAACGCGGAAAGGTGGTAAGCTACAATAAATGGGGTTATATTTTCCTGATTCCTTTCATTGTAGTATATCTGATATTCCAGTTAGTTCCACTTTTCAGAACATTCTATTACAGCTTTTTTGAGAACTATCGTTCCGGACTGACACAGATCGGTCCCAACTTTGTCGGATTACAGAACTTTATTACAATTTTCAAAAATCCGGATATCTGGATTTATACCGAGAACACGTTGATCATGTGGATCATGGGATTTATTCCGCAGATCATTGTATCTCTGGTACTGGGGGCATGGTTCTCGGATCCCAGCCTCAGATTAAAAGGACAGAGATTCTTTAAGACAGTGATCTATCTGCCGAACCTGATCATGGCAGCAGCATTTGCAATGTTGTTCTTCACATTGTTCTCTGAGGGCGGACCGATCAATGAAATCCTGATGCAGCTTGGATGGATCAGCGAACCCTATAAGTTCCTCTCCAATGAATGGAGTACCAGATCTCTGGTAGCATTTATGAACTTCCTGATGTGGTTCGGTAATACGACGATCCTCCTGATGGCTGGTATGATGGGTATTGATACTTCACTGTTCGAGGCAGCAGAAGTAGATGGCGCAACCTCTACACAGGTATTCTTTAAGATTACATTACCTCTGCTTCGTCCAATCTTGATCTACGTAATGATCACATCCCTGATCGGTGGCTTACAGATGTTTGATGTACCTCAGATCCTGACCAATGGTACCGGTGATCCTATGAGATCTACCATGACTCTGATCATGTATCTGAACAAGCATCTGTTCAGTAAGAACTATGGTATGGGCGGTGCACTCTCCGTGATCCTGTTTATTATCACAGGTCTCCTGAGTCTCGTTGTATTCAAGTTCTCCAACAAGAAAGATTGATAGGGGGTGGCAGACATGTTAAGTATCGAAACAAACGAAACAAAAAAAGGTATGGGTATCCATGCCAGAAGAATTCTTGCATATGTAGTATTGATACTGGTAAGCTTCCTGTGTCTGTTCTGGTTCTATGTGCTGTTTGTAAACGCAACCAGATCCCACGGAGAACTGACCAAAGGTTTTACCCCGATTCCCAGCACGTACCTGTTGAAAAACTGGCAGGGAGTTATGGCAGGAACATTACCCATCGTAAGAGGCATGTTCAACAGCTTGTTCGTAGCATTGTGCAGCGCAGCACTCTGTACCTACTTCTCCACCATGACCGCATATGCGATTCATGTATATGACTTTAAGATCAAAAAGTTTATGTTCACTTTCATCATGGCAGTCATGACAATCCCTACACAGGTTACCGCACTTGGTTTCCTGCAGTTAGTATCTGACATGAAGCTGGAAGATAATTTCATTCCTCTGATTGTTCCTGCAGTAGCAGCTCCTGTTACTTTCTTCTATATGAAGCAGTACATGGAGAGTGCATTGCCCCTGTCTCTGGTAGAGGCAGCGAGAATCGACGGTTCCGGTGAGTTCCGTACTTTCAATACCATCGTGCTTCCTCTGATGAAGCCCGCCATCGCAGTACAGGCGATCTTCACATTTGTAAGCAGCTGGAATAATTACTTCACACCGGCACTGATCCTGCATAACGACAAGATGAAGACATTACCTATCCTGATCGCTCAGCTGCGTTCCGCAGACTTCCTGAAGTTCGATATGGGTCAGGTGTATGTGACCATCGCATTCTCCATCTTCCCCGTTATCGTAGTATACCTGATCCTTTCCAAGTTCATTGTCCAGGGCGTGGCAATGGGAAGTGTCAAGGGTTAATATTTCGCCAGCAACATTCAATACATAAATCTCTTCTGAAAAGCGGCACTCTTCCCCGGAGTGGCGCTTTTCGCTTGCAAAAATATAAATTATACCCGATAAGGTATAATTTAAAAAGGAATGGATAAAATATACCTTATCGGGTATAAAAATAATGAAAAAACTTGAAAATATACCCGAACGGGTATATAATTGATGGTGATTAGGATGGATAAAATAATGAATAAAATTGCTGAATTTATAAAAGAAAATAGAAAAGCAGCCGGACTGACACAGGAAGATTTTGCAATGCGTTCGGGATTGGGGCTTCGCTTTGTCAGAGATCTGGAACAGGGGAAAGAGACCGTGCGGATGGATAAAGTAAATATCGCATTGGCGATGTTCGACATGGAAGCTGTGCCGGGCAGAAAGGAAAGAGGGTAAGAATATTATGGAAATATTCAGAAGTGTTCAGGTATATATCCGGAATGTGTATGCCGGAGAACTTTCCGAGACAGATGAAGGCTATTTTTTTTCCTATGATGAAGAATACAGAAAAAGAGAAGATGCCAGTGCGGTATCTCTTACAATGCCGATCCGACAGGAACCATACCAGTCGAAAACGTTGTTTTCTTTTTTTGACGGTCTGATTCCGGAGGGATGGCTTCTGGGTGTGGTAAGCAGAAACTGGAAGATTGATGTGAAAGATCGTTTTGGACTGTTGGCGGTAGCTTGCCGGGACGCAATCGGCAATGTCAGTATAAGGGAGAAGAAGGAATGAATTGTCTGTGCTGCTGGAAAAAACTGCAGACGGTAGAAGATGAGAAGCGGGGATGGCATAAAAGCTGTGTCAGACATTTTTTTGGAAGTGACAGGATACCGGAGCTGGATCTGGATGAAGAAAAATTGAAAGAACTGGCAAATGAAACGGTAAACCGTGGATATACAGTTCCCGGAGTGCAGCGGAAAATGTCATTGCAACTGTTCTCGGATAAGAAGAAAACGAGGCTGACTTTGGTAAACTATCCGACGGGATATATTTTGAAACCGCAGGTTCCGGAATTCAGAGCGTTGCCGGAGGCGGAACACCTGGTAATGTGCATGGCAGATGCGTCCGGGATTGTTACGGTACCACATGCGCTGTTGCAGCTACAGGATGGATTTGCTTATATCACGAAAAGGGTTGATAGAGTGTTTGAAAAAGACAGTGTCAGGATGCTGGCAATGGAAGATTTCTGCCAGTTGGATCTGAGGCTGACCGAAGACAAGTACAGAGGCTCTTATGAAAGATGTGAAAGGATCGTAGAACGCTATTCAACAAGGGTGGGACTGGACAGAACAGAATTGTTTTTGCGAATCGTGTTTTCATTCCTGATCGGAAATTCCGATATGCATTTGAAAAATTTTTCCCTGTTGGAGACACAGGAGGGAAGCGGAGAGTATGCGCTTTCACCGGCGTATGATATGCTTCCGGTGAATCTGATTATGCCTGAGGATGAAGAGGAACTTGCGTTAACTCTCAATGGGAAGAAGATGAACCTTAGAAAAAAGGATTTCTATATTTTTGCAGAAAAATGCGGCATAGCACGTAATTCCGCAGAAAAGATGATAGGAAAACTGGTATCCATGAAAGACGTTTATCAAAAAATGAACAGGGAATCTATGCTGCCGGAAGAAATAAAAGAACAGTTTGAAAAGTTAATAGAAGAACGATGCAATATTTTGGCGTAATTGTATCGGAAGAGAAAGAGGTAACAAGCATGCAGATGTATGAGGTGACGGCACTGGCGCCGGAAGGACCTGAGGAGGTCTATCGGGAAATGGTGTTCGCAGAAGACGAGGATGACGCCCTGAACCAGCTGGAGGAACAGTTGAAAGAGCAGGGGATTGCCCATGGAATGTGCATGGCGGAAGAAGTGTAGTGTGAAAAGAACTTCTGATCACTCAGAGCAAGGGCTCTTTCGTGAAGAAGTTCTATGTTTCACACGCAAGTTTGCGCTTTGGCGCAAACCTTGCAGGTTATGGAAGGATGTAGGCATTGAAAATGGAAAATTCTTATCGCTTTTTTGAAAATAAAAACTGCAAATATTTCCCCTGCCACAAGGGACTGACGGACTTCAACTGCCTGTTCTGCTACTGTCCCATGTACCGTCTGGAGCACTGCCCCGGGAATCCCCGGTATTTCGAGAAGAACGGCAGACGGATCAAGGACTGCTCAGGCTGCACCTTCCCGCATGATCCGGAGCATTATGATACGATCATGCAGATCCTGCGGGAGACGTAACACATTTTTCTGGAAAATAAACACATATTTTGCACATTTTTCTAAAACGAAAAGCCGATAGTCTGTTTTCACAGATTATCGGCTTTTTATGCGCGGAGACGGTGGGATTTGAACCCACGTGCCCGAGAAGGGCTAACGCATTTCGAGTGCGCCCCGTTATGACCACTTCGATACGTCTCCAAAAGATTACAACGTAAATTATTTTATCTGAAAAATGCCGGTTTGGCAAGGGGAGAAACGAAAAATCCTGATTTTACCGCCAGAGCGATGAAAATATGGTGCAGAGTTAATAATAAAAAAAGATGTTGACAGAACAACATCTTCGTAGTATATTGCAGATAAATGCTTTGATAGTCAAAATAATTCGGCGAAGATAGACTTGAAATGCAAAAGGTCAATACTGACAACAATTGCGAAGGGAAAGCGAATACGCCGGAGACGACAAAGTAGTAAACCAAGGTATCAGAAACACAATAATGAAATGCATAAGGAGAGTAAAAACATGTTAGAGAAAGTAGCAGCTATCATCAGAGAACAGTTAAACCAGGAGAATGTAGAGATCACGGAGGCGACCCGTTTCAAGGAGGATCTGGAAGTGGACTCCCTGGATCTGTTTGAACTGGTAATGGCATTTGAAGAGGAATATGGTGTGTCCATTCCTTCCGAGGAATTGGAAAATATGGCAACAGTAGGTGATGTCATCAGATATATTCAGGAGCAGGCGTAAGAACTGCATATCGTGGGATTATCATCCCACTTTCATGCTCATATCGGGGCGGGTCCTAAGGTCTTTCACCCACTTATGAGCAAGCTCATGTGGGCTTAGACCTTTTGACCCTGGTATCATCAGAATATGTAATATAACGCAGAACGACGAGAAGGATCAGAAAGACAATGAAAACAAAGATCACGGAACTTCTACAAATCGAATATCCCATTTTCCAGGGCGGCATGGCCTGGGTGGCGGAACACAACCTGGCGGCAGCGGTATCGAATGCCGGAGGCTTAGGCATCATCGGTGCCGCTTCCGCTCCGCCTGAGGTCGTTCGGGAGGAAATCCGCAAATGTAAAGAGCTGACCGACAAGCCCTTCGGCGTGAATATCATGCTGCTCAATCCCAACGCAGAGGAAGTAGCGAAGATCGTTGTGGAAGAAGGAGTACAAGCGGTAACGACAGGTGCGGGAAATCCCGGAAAATTCATGGAGCTGTGGAAAAGTGCCGGAGTGAAGGTCATCCCGGTGGTGGCAAGTGTAGCTATGGCGAAGATGATGGAGCGGGCAGGAGCAGACGCCGTAGTGGCGGAAGGCATGGAGAGCGGCGGACATATCGGTTCCACCACAACCATGGCACTGGTGCCGCAGGTGGTGGATGCTGTGTCTATCCCGGTGATCGCGGCCGGAGGTATCGCCGATGGCAGAGGAATGGCAGCGGCCTTCATGCTGGGAGCTGAGGGAATCCAGATGGGAACCCGGTTCGTAGCATCGAAGGAATCTATTGTTCATGAAAATTATAAGAATCAGATCATCAAGGCAAAGGATATCGATTCCGTGGTCACGGGAATGTCTACCGGACATCCGGTGCGTTCCTTGCGTAATCAGATGACCAGAGAGTATTTAAAGCTGGAAAAAGAGAATGCCGATTTCATGGAGCTGGAAAAGCTGACGTTGGGATCTCTCAGGAAGGCAGTGCAGGACGGGGATACCGTAAATGGAACCCTGATGGCTGGGCAGATCGCAGGATTGATCCGCAGAGAACAGACCTGCCGTGAGATTATTGAAGAAACAGTGCAGCAGGCGCAGGAGTGCATAGCGGCACAAGGACAGCATAAATAAAATATAGCGACAGCTAACCGCTGACAACAGATTTCGAACAGCGGCAGGCGGCGTAGTGTATATGAAAAACGGTACGATAGAAACTGTGCTGTAATGAGGGGAACAAATCGTATCACATAGTAATAGGAGATGACAAGAATGAGCAAGATCGCATATTTATTCCCGGGACAGGGATCTCAGTACATAGGAATGGGAAAAGAATTCCATGATACTTACCCGGAAGCACAGGCGGTATGGAAACTGGCAGACAAGGTGCTTCAGAATCTATACTGGCAGGATAAACGGGAAAAGCAGGCGGATAGCAGACATCCGTACTCTATGGAGCAACTGACCTTTGAGGAAAATCCTTATATCAACGTTACAGAATATACGCAGATCGCTATGCTTACCATGGAAGTCGCAATCCTGAAGGTACTGGAAGCCAAGGGTTTGAAAGCGGAGATGGCAGCAGGCTTAAGCCTTGGAGAATATGGGGCGCTGGCTGCTGCTGGTGTGATGGAACTGCCGGACCTGTTCCGGATCATAAGGATGCGTGGTATCTATATGCAGGAGGCCTATCCGGAAGGAGGCGCCATGGCAGCGGTATTAGGACTGGACGGAGATATCGTGGCAAAAATCTGCGGACAGACAGCAAAAGAAACCGGCAATGTCGTCTCGGTGGCAAATTATAACTGCCCGGGACAGATCGTGATCACCGGAGAGGCAGATGCAGTAGAGGCGGCATCAGAAGCGCTGAAAGAAGCAGGTGCAAAACGCTGTATCCCCTTAAAGGTCAGCGGACCGTTCCACTCAGCCCTGTTAAAAAATGCAGGAGAACAATTGGCAGAAGAACTGAAAAGCGTCAAGCTGTCAACCCCTTGGATTCCTTATGTATCCAACGTAACAGCGGATTATGTGACAGATGCGTCACAGGTTGCGGAACTGCTGAAACAACAGGTATCCAGTCCTGTACAGTTCACCCAGAGCATAGAGCGCATGATCGCGGATGGCGTGGACACGTTCATAGAGATCGGCCCGGGGAAGACACTCAGCAGCTTCGTCCGTAAAATTGACAGAAATGTCAAAGTATACAATATCGAGAAACCGGAGGATATGGACCGGGTGATGGAGGAACTGGCATGCTGACAGGAAAAAGTCTGACAGGACAAGTTGCTATTGTCACAGGAGCATCACGGGGCATCGGAAAAGCAGTGGCACAAACACTGGCAGCAGAAGGAGCCACGGTGATCATTAATTATAACGGATCTGCAGAGGCGGCAGAAGCAGTGGCGATGGACATCCGAAGCCACGGCGGCGTGGCGGAGGCTGTGAAGTGTAATGTTGCAGATTTTGCAGAGAGTGAAGCCTTTGCAAAGGCGGTAACAGAGAAATACGGCAGAGTTGACATCCTTGTCAATAATGCCGGGATCACGCGGGACAATCTGATCGTACGGATGACGGAAGAAGAATTCAATGCTGTGCTAGACACGAATCTAAAGGGTGCGTTTCACATGATCAAGCATCTTGGCAGGACTTTCATGAAGCAACGTTATGGCAAGATCATCAATATCTCTTCTGTCAGTGGCATCGTCGGGAATGCCGGGCAGGCTAATTATTCCGCATCCAAGGCGGGGCTGATCGGACTGACGAAAAGCGTAGCAAGAGAACTGGCATCCCGGAATATCTGTGTGAATGCCGTGGCACCCGGATTTATCCGGACAGATATGACAGACAAGCTGCCGGAGGCGGTACAGGATAATGCGGTCGGACAGATCCCGCTTAAGAAAATGGGAAGACCGGAGGATGTCGCACAGGCGGTTCTGTTCCTGGCAGGAAATGCCTCGGACTATATCACCGGCCAGGTGCTGTGCGTGGACGGCGGTATGGCGATGTAAAACTATGTCCTACAACAGGAAAGCAGAATAGAAAAATATGTCCGCTAACGATACAGCAGGATAGAAAATAAGTCAGGACGCGAGGGAGTATATCACGTATGGGTAAAAATAGAAGAGTTGTAATAACAGGTATGGGAGCCATCACTCCTATTGGAAACAGCGTAGAGGAATTCTGGAATAGTATCAAAGAGGGCAAGACCGGATTTGGTCCTATAACCTATTTTGATACTGCGGATTACCGTTGTAAGCTGGCGGCGGAAGTGAAGGATTTTGATCCTACACAATATATGGACAAAAAATCCGCCCGTAGAATGGAGCAGTTCTGCCAGTTCGCAGTAGCAGCTGCAGGACAGGCGATCGCAGATGCAGGTCTTATTATGGAACAGGAAGATCCGTATATGGTGGGCTGCAGTGTGGGAAGCGGCATCGGAAGCTTACAGGCCATGGAGCGGGAATATGACCGCTTGAAGGAGAAAGGCCCCGGCAGGGTAGGCCCCATGCTGGTGCCTCTGATGATCTCCAACATGGCAGCAGGTAATGTCAGCATTGCCTATGGACTGAAGGGCAAGAGTCTGAACGTTGTGACTGCCTGTGCAACCGGTACACATTCCATCGGAGAAGCATATCGTACGATCCAGTACGGTGATGCAGACGTGATGGTAGCCGGAGGAACGGAAAGTTCTATTACACCCATCGGCATTGCCGGATTTTCCGCACTGACAGCACTGTCATTTAGTGAAGATCCTCAGAGAGCTTCTATTCCCTTCGATAAAGACCGCAATGGGTTTGTCATGGGGGAAGGCTCGGCAGTAGTGGTACTGGAAGAGCTGGAGCATGCAAAGAGACGCGGAGCAAAAATCTATGCGGAGCTGATCGGGTATGGCTGTTCTTCGGATGCTTACCATATTACCTCCCCTGCGGAGGACGGCAGCGGAGCAGCCACCGCCATGCTGAATGCCTTAAAAGACGGCGGTGTGGCGCCGGAGAAGCTTACTTATATTAATGCACACGGAACCAGCACTCATCATAATGACCTGTTTGAGACCAGAGCTATCAAGCTCGCATTTGGAGAACATGCTTATGATCTGAAGATCAATTCCACCAAATCCATGGTAGGGCATCTTTTAGGAGCAGCTGGTGCAGTGGAATTCGTCACCTGCGTAAAAGAAATTCAGGAAGGCTATATCCATCGTACCGTTGGATTGCGTGAGACGGAGGAGGAACTGGATCTGAATTACTGTCGGGACAGCTACGAAGAAGAGGTTCCTTATGCACTGACCAATTCGTTGGGCTTCGGCGGACATAATGCCAGTCTGTTGCTAAAGAAGTACATGGAATAATCGTAACGGAATGCGAAGGGGCATCTGCTGGCAAGATGCTATTTGCGGAACGGAGGAATAATGTCAGTATATAACACCCAGGAAATCATGGAGATTCTGCCACACAGACATCCTTTTCTGCTGATCGATACTATCGAAGAGCTGGAGCCCGGTGTCAGAGCGGTGGGACGCAAAAACGTAACCTTCAACGAACCGTATTTTGCCGGACATTTTCCGGGAAATCCGGTGATGCCCGGAGTACTGATCCTGGAGGCACTGGCCCAGACCGGGGCGGTGGCAATTTTGTCTCTGCCGGAGAACCGAGGCAAGACAGCTTATTTTGCAGGGATTGACAAGGCAAAATTCAAACAGATGGTGCGTCCCGGAGACACCCTGGAACTGGAGACCACCATTATCCGCAGCAAGGGACCGATAGGTGTCGGGGAAGCGATCGCCACGGTGAATGGAAAACTGGCGGCGAAAGCAGAGCTTACCTTTGCGGTAAAGTGATACAACAGCCTGCATATCCGGCAGACAAGGAGACTTGTCAGGGCAAGAGGATGAATACTGCAGGATAAGAGGTGCAAGTATGGGAAATGTAACGATAGAAACAGAGATCAAATGCCCGAAATGTAAGAAAATGATAAACAGAGACCGGGCAGCGAAAAATAAATATGTCTGCTATGAGTGTGGTTATTATTTCCGGGTAAAGACCCACAACCGGATCCGCATGGTGGCAGACCGGAAAAGCTTTCAGCCATGGTTCGAGGAGATAGAAGAGAGCAATCCACTGAACTATGAGGGCTATGAAGAAAAGCTGTCGGAGGCCAGGGAAAAATCCGGCGTGAAAGAAGCTGTGACCGTAGGTGAATGCGAGATTTACGGGGAAAGGGCTGTGATCGGCATCTGCGAATCCAAATTTATGATGGGAAGCATGGGGCATGTGGTCGGCGAGAAAGTCACCCGGGCAATTGAAAAGGCGACAGAATTGCGGCTGCCGGTATTTTTGTTCTGCTGTTCAGGCGGTGCGAGAATGCAGGAGGGAATCGTGTCATTGATGCAGATGGCAAAAACCTCTGCAGCGATCAAACGGCATGGAGAAGCAGGACTTCTCTATGCGACTATTTTGACGGATCCCACCACAGGTGGCGTAACGGCCAGCTTTGCCATGCTGGGAGATGTGATCATGGCGGAACCGGGAGCCTTGATCGGCTTCGCAGGACCAAGAGTCATTAAGCAGACTCTGGGACAGCGCCTCCCTGATGGCTTCCAGACAGCGGAATTTTTGCAGGAGCATGGTTTTGTGGACGGTATCGTCCGCCGGGAGAATCTGAAGAAGACCTTATATTTCCTGATCACAACGCATCGGTGCAGTGAAGGAAATTATGCGGATTTTAAGAAAAATATTGACTTCCATTTTGAACCTACGGAGATTGTGAAGGAACGGTCATTCCTGACACTCCCCAGAACAGCATGGGAAAAGGTCAAGACCGTCCGGAGAGTGGACAGACCGGCAGCGACCGACTATATTCCCTACATTTTCGATTATGTAGTGGAAGCTCACGGAGACCGTTATTATGGGGATGATAAAGCGCTGGTAGGTGCGGTGGCATTCCTGGACGGGCAGCCGGTCACGGTGCTGGCAGATGTGAAGGGCAAGGATTTTACGGAGTGTGCCAGACGAAATTACGGAATGCCCATGCCGGAGGGGTATCGTAAGGCACTGCGCCTGATGAAACAGGCGGAGAAATTCAACAGACCCATTATCAGCTTTGTAAACACGCCGGGAGCTTTCTGCGGTGTGGAGGCGGAGGAGAGAGGCCAGGGCGAGGCCATTGCCCGGAATCTGCTGGAGATGTCAGCCTTAAAAGTACCGGTATTGTGCATCCTTATCGGAGAAGGCGGGAGTGGCGGAGCACTGGCTACGGCGGTAGGTAATGAGGTGTGGATGATGGAAAATGCCACATACTCGATCCTGTCTCCCGAAGGCTTTGCTTCTATATTATGGAAGGATGCTGACCGTGCCAGAGAAGCCAGTGAGGTCATGAATATTACATCCGAGGATCTGAAACGCCTCGGTGTGATCGAGCGGATCGTACCGGAATACGGCGGGGCAGATCAAAGTACCGTGGAAGCCATCGGTGGGTATCTCAAGGAACATATCAAGGAATTTCTGCAAAAATATACCGGCATGACCGGTGAACAGATCGCAGAGGAACGTTATGAAAGGTTCCGCAAGTATTAAAGCGGTAACGAGAGGTGAGTGGGATGAAGCACGGAAAAATGATCCTGGGGGAATTACATGCAGATATTCCCGTGATCCAGGGAGGCATGGGTGTGGGAATCAGCCTGTCCGGTCTGGCGGGAGCAGTGGCTGCGGCAGGTGGGATCGGCATCATTTCTACTGCCCAGATCGGTTTCCGGGAGCCGGATTTTGACAGAGATCCCATCGCCTGTAATCTGCGTACTATCGGAAAAGAAATAGAAAAAGCAAGGCAGATAGCAAGAGGTGGTATCGTCGGTGTCAACATCATGGTGGCAACACAACGCTACGAGGATTATGTCAGGGCAGCAGTGCTGGCAGGTACCGACTGTATTATCTCCGGTGCCGGACTGCCGTTAGATCTGCCCGGAATCGTGGCAGAGACGGAGGATAGGATGGCCGGGCACAGCCATCGGACGATGTTAGCGCCGATCGTGTCGAGCCCCCGTGCCCTGTCGGTCGTCACGAAATACTGGATGAAAAAATACGACAGAAAGCCGGACTTTATCGTGGCGGAGGGACCACTGGCGGGAGGACATCTGGGATTTAAAAAAGAAGAACTGGATGCGTATACACCGCAGAAATATGAGAAGGAACTTACTGCAATGATCCGGCAGGCAGCAGAACTGGATATTCCTCTGATCGCTGCGGGCGGAATTTATGACCGGAGGGATCTGGAGCACTGCCTGTCCCTCGGGGCTGCGGGGGTACAGATGGGTACCCGGTTCGTGACCACGGGGGAATGTGATGCGGCGGATGCATACAAGCAGGCATATCTCGGTGCACGGAAAGAAGACATTGTCATTGTGAAAAGCCCTGTGGGAATGCCGGGGAGAGCGATACGGAATGCTTTTCTGGAAAAAGTGGCATCCGGGGAACGGTTTATGACCGGATGCAGACATTGCATTAAGACCTGCGATCCGAAGACGGCGCCTTATTGCATCACCAGAGCGTTGATCAATGCGGCAATGGGAGATGTGGATAACGGGCTGCTGTTCTGTGGCAGCAATGCCTGGAGGGCGCAGAAAATAGAAAGAACAGTGGATATCATGGAGGAAATGGCGTGAGGACCATAAGAATCACCGGAACCGGAAGTGCACTTCCGGGAAGGATTGTTACAAATAAAGAATTGGAGCAGATGGTGGAAACCTCGGATGAATGGATCCGCGAGAGAACCGGTATCGGTGAGCGTCATGTGTCTGTTGGAGAGACAGTTGTGACACTTGCGTCAGAAGCAGCCCGTAAAGCACTGGAACAGGCAGGAAAAAGAGCGGAAGAGATCGACCTGATCCTGGTGGCAACCTGTTCTCCGGAGCAGTATTTGCCCTGCTGTGCCTGCCGGGTGCAGGCGGACATCGGCGCAGTGAATGCACTGGCTTTTGATGTGAATGCGGCCTGTTCCGGATTTTTATTTGCCCTGAATACTGCGGATGCTTATCTGCGGATGGGACTTGCAGAAAATGCACTGATCATCGGCAGTGAGGTGCTGTCCAAGCTGGTGGACTGGACGGACCGGAGCAGCTGCATTCTGTTTGGAGACGGTGCCGGGGCGGTAGTCGTGGAGCAATGCGGGACAGAGTCTCGGGCGGTGGAATACGGTAACGCTTTGCCGGTGGTGGAGGAGAAACGGATACCGGCAGCAGGGATTCTGGGACGGTCGCTCCATTCCGACGGCACCGGCGGTGGAGTACTGCAATGTGGAGCGAGAGAACTGACAACCCCCTATGCAAGGACTTCAGCGGCAAAAACGGACCAAAACCAGCCGACGAACGACAGAGAACATTATATTCAAATGGATGGACAGGAAGTGTATCGTTTCGCTACCAGACGGGTGCCGCAGTGCATCGAGGAAGCGCTGTCAGATGCCGGATTTGCTGTGCCGGATATTGATATGTTCGTATTACATCAGGCCAACGCACGTATTATTGATGCAGTGGCGAAACGCCTTCATGCGGATCGCGAAAAATTTCCTACAAATCTGGAGAGGGTAGGCAATCTGTCCTCCGCCTCCATTCCGGTGCTTCTGGATGAACTGAACAGGCAGGAAAAGCTGCACCGCGGTGACCGCATCGTTCTGGCGGGATTCGGCGCCGGGCTTACGATTGGGGCTTGCGTGATGACCTGGTAGACGATATACTGAAAATGATTCGGAGAGCCGTACACGATGGATATCTGTCGGAGAAGGCAGCTTCGAAAAATCTCGGACATACGACAGAGATATTTCAGATATCGTAGAGGACACTATGGAGAAGAGCAACAACCGGGTGCTGAATGAACTGCTGGTGAACCTGTTCCATAACGTGATGGATGCAGAGGCAAAGGCGGTCATAACAGAAGAATTCAAGGATATTACGAATAATGATATGCACATTCTGGAGGCTATCGGCATCGAGGAACCAAAGAGTATGTCCAAGATCGCTGGGGAACTCCACGTCACCGTGGGAACCCTGACCACGAATATGAACAGTCTGGAGAAAAAAGGCTACCTGGAGCGTAACCGCAGCACACAGGACAAACGTGTGGTGCTGGTGACCCTGACAGAGAAGGGGCGGAAAGCTTTTTTCCATCACAGAGATTTCCACAGGAAAATGATCCATACGATCATTCGGGATCTGGACGAGGAAGAAATGCAGACATTGATCAAATGTCTGGGAAAACTGGATACATTTTTCAGAGATGGCAATGCAGAGTGACCGGAGAGTTCCGGTTACTCTTTTTTGTTTGCAGGATATCGAAATCTTTCGGAAATTACAACAAACTATTTTCAGATGAAAACAAATGTATTAAAATAGAAATAGCGATTCAAAGTGTTGGATAGTTATAGCAGACGCAAGAGAAAATAATGAAATATAGAAACGGAGGATCCTACGATGAAGAGAATCGGAATGTTAACGAGCGGTGGTGACTGTCAGGCCCTGAACGCAGCTATGAGAGGCGTGGTGAAGACCCTGGCGAACGGTAAGGAAGAGGTGGAGATCTATGGCTTCCTGGATGGTTACAGAGGACTGATCTACGGTAATTTCCGAATGCTGACGGACAAGGATTTCTCCGGTATTCTTACCAAGGGCGGAACAATCCTGGGAACCTCCCGTACTCCTTTCAAGACGATTCAGGATCCGGATCCTAACGGACTGAATAAAGTCGAAGCCATGAAGCAGAATTATTACAAGTTGCAGTTAGACTGCCTGGTGATCCTGGGCGGTAACGGTACTCACAAGACCGCAAACCTGCTGCGCAAGGAAGGACTGAATATCGTAACGCTGCCCAAGACCATTGACAATGACCTGTGGGGCACCGATATGACCTTCGGTTTCCAGAGCGCAGTGGACATCGCCACGGATGCCATTGACTGCATCCACACCACAGCGGCTTCCCATGGCAGAGTATTTATCGTGGAAGTGATGGGACATAAGGTAGGATGGCTTACCCTGAATGCAGGCATGGCCGGCGGCGCGGATATCATTTTGATTCCCGAGATTCCTTACGATATCGATAAGGTGATCGAGAAAATTGAAGACAGAGACAAAAAAGGCTGCCGTTTTACCATCATCGCGGTAGCTGAGGGTGCTATTTCCAAAGAGGATGCAGCCCTTCCGAAAAAAGATTACAAGAAAAAGATGGAAAAACATCCGTTCCCTTCCGTATCCTATGAAGTGGCTGCGCAGATCCAGGAGAAGACCGGCAGAGAAGTACGTGTCACCGTACCTGGTCATATGCAGAGAGGCGGAAGCCCCTGCCCTTACGACAGAGTATTCGCCAGCCGTCTGGGCTCCGAGGCAGGTAAGCTGATCCTGGACAACCAGTACGGCTTCATGGTAGGCTATAAGAACCGTGAGATCGTAAGAGTTCCGTTAGAGGATGTAGCGGGCAAGCTTAAGACCGTGGATCCAGATGCCACCATCGTACAGGAGGCGAAGATGCTGGGCATCTGCTTTGGCGATTAAGAAAGTCTTCACGGCAGAACAAAGTTAGGAAGAGAGAAAACACATGTCATATACAGCGCTATACCGGAAGTTTCGTCCGGATGCTTTTTCCGATGTCAAAGGTCAGGATCATATCGTGACCACACTGAAGAATCAGCTACGGGCGAACCGGATCGGCCATGCGTATCTGTTCACCGGAACGAGAGGTACCGGTAAAACTACGGTGGCGAAGATTTTTGCGAAAACAGTGAACTGCGAACACCCCACAGAGGACGGCCCCTGTGGGGAATGCCGTATTTGTAAGGCCATTGCGGCGGGAGCCAGCATGAATGTCATCGAGATCGACGCGGCTTCCAACAACGGTGTGGACAATATCCGTGAGATCATCGACGAGGTATCCTATTCCCCGGCGGAGGGAAAATACAAGGTCTACATCATCGACGAGGTGCATATGCTCTCCCCCGGAGCTTTCAACGCATTGTTAAAAACTCTGGAAGAGCCGCCCTCTTATGTTATTTTTATTCTGGCGACCACAGAGGTGCACAAGATCCCCATTACGATTCTGTCCCGTTGCCAGAGATATGATTTTAAACGAATCTCCATTGATACCATCACGGATCGCATGAAGGAACTGATGGACACGGAGCAGGTACAGGTGGAGGACAGAGCTCTGCGCTACATTGCGAAAGTAGCGGACGGTTCCATGCGTGATGCGCTAAGCCTTCTGGATCAGTGTATTGCCTTCCATCTGGGCAAGGAGCTGACCTACGACATGACCCTGGATGTGTTGGGGGCAGTGGATACGGAAGTGTTCAGCAGATTGCTGCGCTTCGTCATGGACCGGAATGTGTTAGGTTGCATTGAACTGTTGGAAGAGATCGTCATGCAGGGCAGAGAACTGGTGCAGTTCGTCACGGACTTTACCTGGTATCTGCGGAATCTGATGCTGGTACAGACAGCGGATAATCTGGAGGATGTCATAGATATGTCCACGGATAATCTGGCGAATCTGAAGGAAGAAGCTTCCATGCTTTCCATGGATCAGATCATCCGCTATATTCATATTTTCTCCGAGCTGTCCGGACAGATCCGCTATGCGGCGCAGAAGCGTATCCTGGTAGAGATCGCGCTGATCAAGCTGTGCAAGCCGGAGATGGAGACAGATCAGGAAGCTGTTCTGGATCGAATCCGTCAGGTAGAGGAAAAAGTGGAAAACGGTATTGTCGTTACAGCACAAATGCCTGCCGGAGCTCCCGGAGTACAGGGGGGACCGCAGGGTGGCGCAGCGAGACCCAAACCGGAGCTGCCCAAGGCTATCCCCGAGGATGTACAGGAGATCGTGCGGAAATGGCCGGCCATTGTGGGTAATGCAGAGAATCCCATGAAGATGTATCTGAAAAATGCCAGATTAAGCCTGGGCGGAGACAATAAGCTCATGGTGGTGCTGGAGGATGGACTGGCTTCCGATTATTTCAAGGGAGAAGCCCACGAGCAGAATAAGCAGCAGCTGGAGGCTTTATTGTCCGACTTTTCCGGCAAGGAGATCGAAGTGACGATCCAGACGGTGGAAAGTAACCGCCAGTTCGAGGACAATTACGTAGATCTTGGCAAGGTCATCAACATGGAGATTGACGAAGAGGAGTGATCCTGTGTGAATTTAGGATTGCGACAGGCTTGCAGATAAGGTAAGATATAATAATAACTCACCCATAGAAAGGCAGCGTGACTGCTTGCAGGCAAAGCGGACTTCCTATGAGGGGAGTAAACATATATGTTATGATTTCGAGAGTACGTAGCACTGAGAAATCAATTATAAATCATATGGAGGAAGTAATAACATGGCAAAAAGAGGTGGATTCCCCGGAGGCGCAATGCCCGGTAATATGAACAATCTGATGAAGCAGGCACAGAGAATGCAGCGTCAGATGGAAGAGGGACAGAAGGAATTAGAGACCAAGGAGTTCTCTGCATCCGCAGGCGGCGGAGCTGTGGAAGTGACCATCAACGGTAAAAAAGAGATCACAGCCATCAAACTGGCAGAGGAGATCGTGGACCCTGAGGATATTGAGACATTACAGGATGCAATCGTGGCAGCAGCCAACGAGGCACTGCGCAAGGCTGACGAAGCCAATGCCGAACTCATGGGCAAAATGACCGGAGGCTTAGGAGGATTTCCTTTCTAATGGAACTCTACAGCGGACAGATCAATAAATTAATAGATGAACTGGCAGCCCTGCCCGGGATTGGCAGTAAGTCCGCACAACGACTGGCTTTTCACCTGATCAATATGCCGAAGGACCGTGTGGACAGACTGGCGAATGTCATGATCGAGGCCAGAGCCAATGTCCGGTACTGTAAGGAGTGTTATACCCTGACGGATAAGGAAATCTGCCCGGTGTGCGCAAATCCCAGAAGAGATCATCATACGATCATGGTGGTGGAGAATACCAGAGACCTGGCAGCCTATGAGAAGACCGGCAAATACGAAGGTGTGTATCATGTCCTGCATGGTGCCATCTCTCCCATGCTGGGTGTGGGACCCGGTGATATCAAGCTGAAGGAACTGATGGAACGCCTGCAGGGAGATGTGCAGGAAGTGATCATTGCGACCAATTCCAGCCTGGAGGGCGAGACTACGGCAATGTATATCAGTAAATTGATCAAACCGACTGGGATCAAGGTGACCAGAATTGCCAGCGGAGTGCCCGTGGGTGGTGATCTGGAATATATCGATGAGGTAACATTGCTCCGTGCCTTAGAAGGCAGAGTGGAGTTATAAGCAGCAGAGAAAATGAATAAATGTGGGAGGAGAAGACAATGGCAGTAACAAAAAGTGTATTTGGGAAAAGCCCGGAAGGAAGAGAGATATCTCTGTATACCCTGAGCAACAGCAAGGGAATGCAGGCGAAGGTAACAGATTTCGGTGCGAATCTGGTAGGAATCCTGGTGCCGGATGCGCAGGGTGTGACAGCTGATGTGACACTGGGCTTTGACAGCGTGGACCGTTATTATAAGAATTACAGCTTCTTCGGTGCAGTGGTTGGACCCTGTGCGAATCGTACCGCAGGGGCAGCATATACATTAGACGGTGTGGATTATCGGATGGATCAAAATGACGGACCCAACAACCTGCACACACATATTGAGCTGGGATTCCATAAGAGAATCTGGGATGCGGCACCGGGAGAGAACAGTGTCACCTTTTCTCTGGAGGACGAGGATGGATATCTGGGATTCCCCGGACATAAAAAGGTGTCCGTCACCTATTCCCTGGATGATGAGAATGCCTTAAGACTGCATTATCATGCATCCAGTGACAAGCGGACTATTTTTAATCTGACCAATCATTCTTATTTTAATCTGGATGGACAGGGCACTGGCAGAATTGAAGACCATGAATTATGGCTGGGAGCTTCCCATTTCACACCTGTGGTACCGGGATCCATTCCTACCGGTGAGATCTGCGCAGTGGCGGGCACACCCATGGATTTCACACAGCCGAAGAAGATTGGAAGAGATATTGAAGCAGACTTTGAACAGTTAAAGCTGACAGGTGGCTATGATCATAATTTCTGCATTGATGACTGGGATGGCAGTCTGAAGCATATTGCGACTGCGAAAGGACCGAAGAGTGGCAGAGTGATGAAGGTATATACCACATTGCCCGGCGTACAGTTCTATGCAGGTAACTTTATCGCACCGGAAGAGGGCAAAGCAGGCGCAGTCTATAACAATAGAACCGGATTCGCCCTGGAGACCCAGTATTATCCGGATACCATTCATCATGAGAATTTCCCTTCTTATATCTTTGGTGGGGAAAATGGTGATTATGATTCTGTGACCGTATATAAATTCGAGTAAATAAATAGTTATGCAAACTTTGTCGAAGTGTTTTTTTAAGGACGCGACAAAGAACGCTAAAATACCTCCTGTGCGGATGATATAGTTAGTGATAACTGATAGAAACGGCATGGGAGGTGTTTTTTGTATGGAATTACCGAAAAATATAACGCAGATCGGAGAGGCGGACAAGCACTGCAGAGTCTATGTGGAAGATTATGTGGTATCTTACATAAAACAAATGAACGGAATGGCACAGAACAAAGACATTGCCATTGCGCTGTATGGCAGACGGACGACGGAGAATGGTGTGGCTTATCTGTTCGCCTATGGTTCGGCGAAACTGAATTTTCTGCAAAAACCGATACGGCACTTGTCCCAGGCACAGGAGCAGGAGATCGAGAAGCTGCGGAAAAAGTATTTTCCGGAAATGACATTTTTAGGATATCAGATTTTGAACGGAGAGATGGTGGAAGGCTTCCGGATCTGTGAGCAGGAGATCTGCCGGTATGTGGCAGGCTATGCACAATTTTATGAAAAAAATGACAGCATGCTGGCGTACATGCTGGAGAATCGGGGAGAGGAAGCGGAACCGGAGAAGGTAGATCAGGAAAAATATGAGGTCGTAAAGAAGCGGCAGGAAGAACGCAGACAGAGACAGGAAAACGTACATGCCGGGCATGCCGAATATGCCGGACGAATGGAACGTAGAGATAACATCATTCCCATGCCTACGGTGGGACTGCGCCGGATGAAGATGGCAGCCACGGGAGTGTTCGTACTGCTGTGCGTTATGGCACTGGCACTGATGCGGCAGGAAAACACCGGGGAATCCCTGGGGGAGACGGCCAGGCAGGCGATGAGCAGTCTCATGGAGCAGAAATTACCGGATGCGGTGGAGGAGCAGAACCAGGTCAGCACACTCGTGGCGGAGGACAAGCTGGAAGATGCACTGCGGCAGGAAAACAATGCCATGGCAGAGAATACGACAACTAAAGAGGAGACCGCTGCGCCGGAGACGATGGTGACCGAAGCTGCTGTGGAAGACACAACAGAGGTAACAGAAGAACCGCAGCCGGAAGTGACACCGACACCGGAACCGACACCTGAAGTGACAGTGGAATCGGAAACACCACAGACACAGGCAGCTGTGGCACAGCCGACGGCTTATACGATCAAGAAAGGTGACACATTGATCGGTATCTCTTTACGCAATTACGGAAGTAATACAAAAGTGTCGGAAATCTGTGCATTGAACGGAATCACAGATCCGGATGATATCAAAATCGGACAGGAAATCCTTCTGCCGTAAAAAACTTATTTTCAAAAGGTAAGATTATGGTATACTGTAAATGTTACACAATAGTAGGATATAAGGATACATAAGGAAATAAATGCATGGCAGCAGATATTAAAAATTATCTGAAAGAAAAAGAAAAACGGCAAAAGAATCAGGATGACTATAAGAAAAAGATCCGTAAACATAAACTGACCATTGTATACCGGGTGCTTCTGGCAGCGGCGGCACTGGGAGCGGCGCTGGCACTGGTGGTGGTGCAGGCAAAGCGGCATATTTACACAGGATATGATACCGTGTCCTCTGTAAACAGGGAGACTTCGTCAGATGCCATAGATGTCCGCCTGAAAAACGGAATTCTTACATATAGTAAGGATGGCGCACATTGTACGGATGCAAAGGGAAATGTGAAATGGAATCAGACTTATGTTATCCAGGATGTGAAACTTGCTACCTGCGGAAGTGTGGCAGCTATCGGTAGTTACAATGGTCGTGAGATCTATGTACAGAATACGGAGAAACAGCTGGGAACCATTACCACGACCATGCCAATCCGTAATATTACGGTAGCGGACACCGGCAGAGTAACGGCAACACTGGCGGACACAGATGCGACCTGGATCATGACATACGAAGCGGACGGAAGCAACAGTTACACCGGACAGGCACATATGAATGACGGAGGATATCCCATCTCCATCAGTCTGTCCCCGAGTGGAGAGCTGTTGGCGGTCAGCTACTTATATGTAGATGCAGGAGTGGTGAAATCCAACGTGGTGTTCTATAATTTCGGCCCGGTGGGTGCGAATCAGAGTGACTATATGGTCAGCGCTTATACCTATTCCGATCTGGTCGTTCCGAAAGTGCAGTTTATGAATAATGAAATCGCCTTCGCAGCAGGTGATAGCCGTCTGATGATTTTTAGCGGATCGCAGAAGCCGGTAACCATCGGAGAATATCTCTATGATGATGAGATCCAGTCAGTTTTTTACAGCGAGAAATACGTAGGACTGGTATTTTTATCGGATCAGGCGGAGACCAAATACCGCATGGATGTATATAATGCTTCGGCGGTAAAAGTGGGGAGCTATTATTTTGATGTGGATTATACAGATATATTTTTTGAAGAGGACGCCATGGTGATCTACAACGAGTCGGAATGTCAGATCTTCACAACGGAGGGTGTGGAAAAATACCGGGGGAACTTTAACAAGAGCGTTCGACTTATGCTTCCGGCGGGAGGATCCTACAAATATTACCTGGTGACGGATAATACAATAGATACCATACAGTTAAAATAAAGGAGTATACGAATGAATCTGAATTTATTGCTTATTATTACAGCAGTGATCTTACTTTGCATGGTGATGGACGGTTACAAAAAGGGAATGGTGAGATCCCTGATCTCTTTGATTTCCCTGCTGATCACCTGCGTTGTACTGTTCCTGTTGGGAAATGCGCTGAGCAGTTACTTTGACGGAAGGTTTTTCAATGTGATAATCACCCTGCTGTTGCTGGCAGCCATCGGACTGGTACACCATTTACTGAATGTGGTGTTCTTCTCTGCAAAGGTAATCTCAAAACTACCCATAGTACATAGTCTGGACAAATTACTAGGTATTGTGGTTGGAATATTGGAAACTGTCCTAATTGTTTGGACAATATATGCATTTAACATCTTCAGAGATCTGGGAACCTTGGGACAGGTCATCGTAGATTACACTAGAGACAGCAAGATCCTTACATGTCTGTATGAAAACAATTACCTGGCATACCTGATCGAACAGCTCGGACAAAAGCTTCCTTTCTTCGTAAAATAGAATAGAAAAGTGGTAAAAATCCCCTGCACATGCGGAATTTGCATGGCAGGGGATAATTTGTGTAAAAAATTCAAAAAATAATGTTGACAAGTGATATATGGGGTGATATACTCAGATTCGTTGTCAGGGCAATACCAAGACAACACAACAACGAAAAAGAAATTCAAAAAGATTTCGGAAAAGTTGTTGACAGATGTCTGGCAGATATGGTAATATAAAAACCTGCCGCGAAAAACGAAAGTTTTTCAAGACAAAAAGTTTTTAAAAAAGTTGTTGACAAACGAAAGCGGTCGTGATAAGATATCAGAGTTGCCGCTGAGAACAACAGCAACGAAAGTACTAGCTCCTGCGAAGCAGGAGGTTATGATCTTTGACAAATAAACAGTAATGCAACCCTGAAAATTCCAAGATTTTCAGAGAAATTCAAGAACAAGCAGATCGATCGAAAGATTGAGAAGCTACCCGAATTAACAGTAAACAATGCCAGATAAAACTGGCAGGACACAAACACCATTTTAACATGAGAGTTTGATCCTGGCTCAGGATGAACGCTGGCGGCGTGCCTAACACATGCAAG
>OHKL01000238.1_pt1 | contig 44267 bp, 29 predicted proteins | sample 1568721 | NCBI WGS metagenome assembly OHKL01 (sample SAMEA3879543, study PRJEB24766) | human gut metagenome | biome: human-associated habitat; feature: feces | place: USA | collected 1985/1987 | reverse complement strand
ATGAATTTTTAAGCTCGATTTTCGGCAACAAATCCACACGCGACATGAAAGAAATACAACCGTGGGTGGAGAAAATCAAAGCTGCTTACCCCGAAGTTGCCAAACTCGACAATGACGCCCTGCGCGCCAAGACTGAAGAACTGAAAGCTTATATCCATGACTCGGCCAACGAACAGCGCGCCAAAGTGGAAGAACTGAAAGCCAGCGTTGAAAATACAGAGTTGGAACAGCGTGAAGAGCTCTTCAACCAGATTGACAAGATCGAAAAAGAAATATTGGAGATTTATGAAAAGGCCCTTGATGAAGTGTTGCCCGTCGCTTTCTCCATTGTGAAGGAAACCGCCAAACGTTTTTCCGAAAATGAGGAAGTGGTGGTTACAGCTACCGAATTTGACCGCCATCTTGCCGCAACCAAAGATTTCGTACGCATTGAAGGTGACAAAGCCATCTACCAGAACCATTGGATGGCAGGAGGAAACGATACCGTATGGAATATGATACATTATGACGTACAGTTGTTCGGCGGTGTGGTATTGCATAAAGGTAAAATCGCCGAAATGGCGACAGGTGAAGGTAAGACGCTGGTAGCCACCTTGCCGGTATTCCTCAATGCCCTGACCGGAAACGGCGTGCATGTGGTGACAGTCAATGACTATCTGGCCAAACGTGACTCCGAGTGGATGGGTCCTCTCTATATGTTCCACGGACTGAGCGTAGATTGCATCGACAGGCATCAGCCTAACTCCGACGCCCGTCGCAAGGCTTATCTGGCAGATATCACTTTCGGTACGAACAATGAATTCGGTTTCGACTACCTGCGTGACAACATGGCCATCAGCCCGAAAGACCTCGTGCAGCGCCAGCACAACTACGCCATCGTCGATGAGGTGGACTCCGTATTGATTGACGATGCCCGTACTCCGCTGATTATCTCCGGTCCGGTACCTAAAGGCGACGACCAGCTTTTCGAACAACTCCGCCCGCAAGTCGAGCGGTTGGTAGAGGCCCAGAAAAAGCTGGCTACACAATACCTTGCCGATGCCAAACGACTGATTGCTTCGGACAACAAAAAAGATGTAGAAGAGGGATTCCTCGCTTTATATCGCAGCCACAAGTGCTTGCCCAAGAATAAAGCGCTGATCAAGTTCCTCAGCGAACAAGGTATCAAAGCCGGTATGCTCAAGACCGAGGAAATCTACATGGAGCAGAACAACAAGCGCATGCACGAGGTGACAGACCCGCTGTATTTCGTGATTGAAGAGAAGCTGAACAGTGTGGATCTGACCGACAAAGGCGTAGATTTGATCAGCGGCAACTCCGAAGATCCGACTTTCTTCGTGTTACCCGACATCACCGCCCAGCTTTCTGCCCTGGAGAACGAAAAAGACCTGACAGACGAGCAGCGCCTTGAAAAGAAAGACGCACTGATGACCAACTATGCCATCAAGAGCGAACGTGTACACACCATCAACCAGTTGCTGAAGGCTTACACCATGTTCGAGAAAGATGATGAATACGTAGTAATCGACGGACAGGTAAAGATCGTGGATGAGCAGACCGGACGTATCATGGAAGGCCGCCGCTACTCTGACGGTCTGCACCAGGCCATCGAAGCCAAGGAAGGCGTGAAAGTGGAAGCTGCCACCCAGACCTTTGCGACCATCACTTTGCAGAATTACTTCCGTATGTATCATAAGTTGTCCGGTATGACCGGTACCGCCGAAACGGAAGCAGGTGAGTTATGGGACATCTACAAACTGGATGTAGTGGTAATCCCGACCAACCGCCCCATTGCCCGCAACGACATGAACGACCGCGTTTACAAAACCAAACGCGAAAAATATAAAGCCGTCATCGAAGAAATCGAAAAGATGGTAGCAGCCGGACGCCCTGTACTGGTAGGTACCACTTCTGTAGAAATTTCCGAAATGCTGAGCAAGATGCTGACCATGCGTAAAATTGAGCACAACGTATTGAATGCCAAGTTGCACCAGAAGGAGGCAGACATTGTGGCCAAAGCCGGTTTGAGTTGTGCCGTAACTATCGCCACCAACATGGCGGGCCGTGGTACCGATATCAAGTTGAGTCCGGAAGTAAAAGCAGCGGGAGGTCTTGCCATCATCGGTACAGAACGCCATGAATCACGTCGCGTGGACCGCCAGTTGCGTGGTCGTGCCGGCCGTCAAGGCGACCCGGGTTCATCCGTATTCTTCGTATCCTTGGAAGATGACCTGATGCGCCTCTTCTCTTCCGACCGCATCGCCAGTGTCATGGACAAGCTCGGTTTCAAGGAAGGCGAGATGATTGAACACGGAATGATTTCCAAATCCATCGAACGTGCACAGAAGAAAGTGGAAGAAAACAACTTCGGTATCCGTAAGCGCCTGCTGGAATATGACGACGTCATGAACAAGCAACGTACCGTTGTCTATACCAAACGCCGCCATGCATTGATGGGTGAACGTATCGGTATGGATATCGTAAATATGATCTGGGACCGTTGCGCCGCCGCCATCGAAGCACCCGACTACGAAAACTGCAAGATGGATTTATTGCAGACTCTTGCCATGGAGGCACCTTTCACCGAAGAGGAGTTCAAGGACGAAAAGAAAGAACGACTGGCAGACAGGGCTTTCGACGCAGCCATGGAACTCTTCAAACGCAAGACCGAACGTATGGCACAGATTGCTTATCCCGTCATCAAACAAGTCTATGAAACTCAAGGGCATATGTACGAAAACATCTTGATTCCTATCACGGATGGCAAACGTATGTACAACATTTCCTGCAATCTGAAATCCGCTTACGAAAGTGAGTGCAAGGAAGTCGTGAAAGCCTTTGAGAAATCGATCTTGCTGCATGTCATCGATGAAGCATGGAAAGAGAATCTACGTGAACTGGACGATTTGAAACATTCCGTACAGAATGCAAGTTACGAACAGAAAGACCCGCTGTTGATTTACAAGCTGGAATCCGTCAACTTGTTCGATACAATGGTAGATAAGATCAATAACCAGACGATATCTATCCTGATGCGCGGACAAATACCGGTACAGGAAGCCCCGGCCGAAGCACCCCAAGCCCCCCGCCAGGTAGAAGTACGCCAGGCCGCTCCCGAGCAACGCCAGGACATGAGCAAGTATCGCGAGCAGAAAGTGGACCTGAATGACCCCAACCAACAAGCGGCCGCAGCACAAGATACGCGTGAACAGCCCAAACGCGAACCTATCCGTGCCGAAAAGACCGTGGGACGCAACGATCCCTGTCCTTGCGGCAGTGGCAAAAAATACAAGAATTGCCACGGAAAAAACGCCTGACACAGTAAGTGAACTATAACAATAGGGTGATAGAACGGTAAACGCCATGTTTATGCTTCTATCACCCTATTACATTATCATCCTGCCCGTTACCACTTTATCACATTTTTTATTTGTTCCTGCTTTTGTATATTCATCTAAAAGAGTACTTTTGTTACTTGGAACAAAAGTAATAAACTATGGCCAAACATTACTATTATCTGTTATTGTCCGGCATGTTGTTTCTGAGTAGCTGCCAAAGCGTGGAACAACTGTCCATAGACTATATGCTTCCGGCAGAAGTCAGCTTTCCTCCTACCCTGAAACGGGTAGCCATCGTGAATAATATGCCGGAAGTTCCCGACAACAAGCTGATTGTCAGCGAAGAGGCTGGAAAAAAAGAAGAAAACGAGATAGCACGGCTCACCAACTATTACAACGGGGATGCCCGACTAACGACTGAAGCCCTGGCTGAAGCCTTAGCCAATGAAAACTATTTTGAAGAGGTCGTCATCTGTGACTCTGCCCTGCGCAGCAAAGACATCACTCCACGGGAAAGTACACTGAGCCGGGAAGAAGCAAGCAAGCTCATCCAGGACCTGGACGTAGATTTTCTGATTGCCCTGGAAAATATACAGATGCGTTCTACCCGTAAGATAAGTTATCTACGCGATTGGGGAGCCTTTTACGGTACGGTGGACGTAAAAGTATATCCCACAGTAAAAATATATCTGCCCAATCGCAAGGGGCCCATGGTGACCATAAACAGCAATGACAGTATATTCTGGGAAGAGATGGGCAACGGGGAGGCCTCTGTCCGTGCCCGCCTCATCAGTGAAAATGATTTAATAAAGCAAGCATCGGAATTTGCCGGAACAGTTCCGGTAAAACGCCTCCTCCCCCATTGGAAGACTGCCAACCGCTACCTGTTTCAAGGCGGGTCAGTAAACATGCGTGATGCAGCCGTATATGCCAAAGAAGGGAATTGGGCGGAAGCCGTCCAATTATGGAAAAAGAATTTCGAGGCAAAAAAAGGAAAGCAAAAGATGTACTCCGCCTATAACATAGCCATGGGATATGAAATGCAGGACAGCATAGATACCGCTACGGAATGGGCGCTGAAAGCACAACAAATTGCCCGTGAAATAAGCAAAGTCGATAAAAAAGAAAAGGATGAAATAAGTGACAGTACAATCTCATACTACATCCTCATCAGTCTTTATGTAGATGAATTGCAAGAAAGGAAAGAGGGACTGACACGCTTGAAGGCCCAAATGAACCGATTTAATGAATGAGAGAGGAAGAAATATAACTTTTTTCATTATTCATTATTTATTATTCATTATTTTCCCTACCTTTGAACAACCATTAAGAAAGAAATTATATGAAGCTCAGTCAATCGTCATTATCACTCCTTGAGGAAACCATTAAAAAAGCAATCAGCAGATATACCTGCGGCTGCGAGCAAACTATTGTTACGGATATTCATCTACAACCCAATCAGAACTCCGGAGAGTTGGCTATCTTTGATGATGAAGACGAGGAACTGGCCAACGTCACCATTGAAGAATGGACGGCTTACGAAGGGGATGACTTCTACGAGAGTATGGAACGTATTCTCCCGACCCTACTCTGCAACATGAAGAATGCAGGCACGTTCGACAAACTGACCATCTTGAAACCATTCTCGTTTGTCTTGGTAGATGATGAGAAGGAAACGCTTGCCGAACTGTTGTTGATGGACGACGATACCCTATTGGTGAATGACGAACTCCTGAAAGGACTGGACGAAGAGCTGGATGCCTTCTTGAAAAATCTGTTGGAAAAATAAATTTTGTGAATAATATTCCAAATCCTATATTGAAAAGAGCCCTTGCAATGTTTTGCAAGGGCTCTTTCGCATCGTACACCACAGTCTTACCTGATCTTTATACCATAAACGGAACGGGCCGTAGTTACGAATAAGATGTCCTGCTGATGCGGTAGTTGCCTTCCGGCAAAAACAAGATACCGAAGTTTTTCTCGCGCTTCACTTGATTGATCGCCTCCTGAAGCGCTTCGGTCACATCTGATTTTCCGTCAGCCTTGAAAGCATAATTCTCCGGAGTAAAATAGAAAGCCTCCGGATCATCAGGCTTCTGAGTATATACGGAACTGCTTCCGGCAGCCCGGCCGACTGATACGCTACTGATAATCCAACAGGCTATCAGCAAAAACCTGATTGCATGATAACGTCTCATTGCCTATACTATTTAATGCGTACACCAAAGAATTTGGAACGCCCCGTTATAAACAAGGTATTACCGTCCCTACCACCGAATTGCAATGTGGAAGGACGTTCCGGAACACGGATTATCCCCTTTTTCTTGCCATCCTTGTCAAAGACATAGATTTCTCCGTCAGCCACATACAGGTTACCATCCTGATCTACGGCCGAACCGAACTCTCCCTGTTCTACAAAATAGTTCAGATTAGAGAGTGTACCATCGTCAGCTACATCCATCTTCACCATTCTACGGTCATACTCATCAGAAGTGTAGAAAGGTTTACCCGGATAAGCCTCCAATAAAGAGGAACTGCGGGACAAATCAAAGTAATGGGGAATAATAGTCTTGCCATCCGGCGCCAGGAAGCACATTTCGGGCACATATACCGATACTTCGTTGAAATCATGGAAATCTCTCCAGCGATTGGAAGGATACAATGCTTTATGTACATTTTTCACCTGCCCCATAGGCACACGGGGCAACAACCTGATTGTTTCTTCCGGATTTTCCGGATCCATGGCATAGACCCTCATCGTAAAACCGGAGTTGCCGTATCCACTGAATGAAGTTCCCTTCGTATCGGGCATTACCGGCATCTGCTCAGGTTTGCCGTCAATCAGATAGCCGGGCTGGGCATCGTAGCGGAACAATACCAAAAGATTGTCTTCAGAGTCAAATGCCAGGTTAGAGGGCTTCCAGGGAAAATCGGCAATCAACGAAAGACTGTTCGTATCCACAGACCATTTGAAAATACGGCGCATCCGATGGTCGCAGAAATAGACATTGCCTTTACTGTCGCGCGCAATGCCTTCAGTAAAATCAAAATCGGAAGCCAACTGGTTAACTTTATTCACCTCATTGCCAATAGGCTGCCGGTGCGGTTCCTTACCGGTCACTATCAGACGGGAAAGTTCCCATGGACGGATGTCGATATCTTTATTTACATCAAAGACTGCAATATTATTGGTGTATTTAATCTGTGAATAATTATGCAGGTTGAGGAAAGCAATGTTCTCGCAGTTACGAATACGCACGGAGCTGTGATAGGGCTCGTTCACACGGATTACACGGAACATATACAGATTGGCAAAGGTCATATCCTTGCAGTCATCCATCTCAATAGGCTGGCACTCGGTACTCTCACGACTTTCTTCCTCAGTCTGCATGCAATACACCTTCCAATTGGAAACCTTATTGAAACGTACCTCATTCCTTACATGATGTTCGATAGACATGGCGTAGATACGTCCCGGAGTACTGGTATTGTTTGCATAGAAACCGCTGGTAGCATAAGTGCTCGCAGTCCAGATGTCCTTGAAAGTGCCGCCACCGTTATTAGTGACCCACAAGCTCCAATACTGGTTGTCCCAGGCAAGGTCCATGCCGGAGGCGGAAACAGGATTATCCGGAGTGCTGACGCGCGCCGGTCTGTCCCACCACCCTTTGGGAGCGGCGACACCCGGTTTCGGTTTCCACATACCACCATGGCCACCTACAAACTTCACATCATTGATGTACGAATCCGCATTTGCCATCCATTTCACACCTACCGCACGATAGTTTATACCACCGGTATTGATGCCAATGCCCACCAACATATTAGCACCGCCTACAGAAGACTCCACCATTGCCTTCGGTCCGCCGAAGCCACTGAAAGCAGGAGTACTTTCATCCAGACGGAACTGAGTACCAAAAGGATGCAACCCTATCAGTTTGGTATTCGGTTTCATTTTCAAGGTTTCAGTAATACGATACCATCCTTGGGGAACATAGATATTGTCATACTGGTCAATGGCCGCTTGAATGGCTTTCGTGTCATCGGTCTCTCCATCTCCTTTTGCGCCCAGCTCACGGAGATTCACCCAAGTCGTCATCGAAGGTAATGCAGGGATATCCGTCAATAAGGCGGCAGGAAACTTCTGTATAGGTTCAACATCCAGCAAAGTCCTGTATTCCGGCATGTCAACCATACTGTCCATCTGGAGACCGTGGTCGTATGATTTCAGTCTATAGATTTTATAGGAGACTTTTGTATCTGTGTTGCTGCGTGTATATTTTGCCAAGACAGGTACATTTTTGCAATATACATTGCGGAAAGTAATCTGGTTGTTGCTGTTGTTCTCATTGGTAATGACTACAGCAGGGCCACTTACATTTTCAAAATAACTGTTTTCAAGAAAAAGCTTGTCACAATAATTAGGATCGATATCAAACACCGCCGGTACATTCCTGGCATATAAATTCACCATTGCCAAACCAGATTCCTGGCAGCGAAGCGCCGCGATGCGTTGTCCTTCAAAATAAGAATCAACCATCATCACAGGCCATCCCGGAGAAGCTTTTGTTGTATAGATACCATAATCACCTCCATAGAAAGCCACATTCTCCATCTCATTGCCGACATCAAAGAGCCCGGCTTTTCCTTTACCTATATGCACCGCAACATAACTGATAAAACTATGCTGCGCATAATGCGTACGCAATGCGACTGCATGCGGATTGCCGTCTTCTATACGGAGGTTGATATTGGACATCGCACTATAAAACGTACCGGCATTGGCGTCACGGGGAGCAGCCCCCTCTTCTACCAGTCCACCGGTAAACCAAAACATATATTTTGCCTTTCCCTTATCCGTAGGGACCTCATTCTGAAATCCCGGAGAATTTTTGGCCAGAATAAACTCCGGACGTTTTTTCCCATATCCAATCAGACGGATAGCTCCAGGAATATAAATGGTCTTGCTTATCTTATACTTGCCTTCGGGAATGAAAAGAATTCCAAAATTCTTCTCCTTCTTCACTTGATTGATGGCAGCCTGCAAAGCATCCGACACATCCATCTTCCCGTCTGCTTTTATTTGATAGTTTTCCGGAGTAAAATAAAAAGCTTCCGGATCATCGGGTTTCTGGGGATAAATAGATTGCAGTTGTACCGCATAAAGCTGGGTACATATCACCCCTAACAGCATTAACAAAGTAGTTTTCAGTTTCATCATGGTTAGTAATAATTTGGATTTTAGAAAGGAACTACTACCAAAGGACTATAGTTATGGCGTACGGTACCGACCCCATCAACACTTGCCAAGGCACCAATACGGAAATAGTAATTCTTTCCGGTATATTTGAAAGAGCCTGCATCTTTATCCAAATCAATGGTCAGCGTATAGGTCTGTGCCGGATCTATATCGATAGCAGGGCTGAAGTTCTGCACATCTGTCCCACTGCTCAATCCAAAACGGATACTGTGGGCTACCCATTGATCCGAGAAAGCAAATAACTGGACCGAAGCAAGCTTCTCATTTCCCTTGCCGCCTTCCAAAGAAAAAGTCGCGATCATCTTATTGCCGTTCTTCTCAATCTTAGGATTAATGATACGAATATACGGAGTTGCCTTGAAATCCTTCGTATTATCACCTTTTTTAACAAGTACGTTCTTTTCCTCAAAAGGATAACAATTGCCGTTTTCAAAACGGATGTTGTACTCGGCAGCAAATACCATGTTATTGCGGTATTCACCGGTATTCATGATTTTCCAGCTCTGGTTTTCCGGATTGTCAAATCCAAGTTCCACTACCGTAAGTCCGCACTCCTGAATATCCGTACCTATCAGTTCGTTCGTCTTTTCATCTAAAATAGAACCGTGAATAGAGGCATTCGGAGCTTCATAATTATCTATTTCGCAAGAAGTCAATGCCAGCAGACAGCTTGCAACCAATAATGTTAACTTTTTCATAATCATCAAAGAATTTAAGCATGTTAATAACCTGGATTCTGTACCAATCCATTGTTTGATATACCCGGAATACTTCTGTAATAGCTCTGCGGAGTGAATGTGCGTCCATTTTGCAATTCATCTCCATGGAAATTGGCACGGACAAAGATATACTTCGGAGTATCCTGACGTAAATCGATCATCGGGACCAAGGCCGAACGCATGCCTGCATCAAAATACTGATGGTTTTCACGACGACGTACCATATCCCAGAAACGCTTGCCTTCGAAAGCCAGTTCCACCCGACGTTCTTTCAGTACATTTTCCAATGTCAACGGAATATTGTCCGTATGAGCCGCACGATGACGCAGGGCATTCAGATATTCAGCGGCTTTCCCCTTGTCACCCTTACCGCTTTCCACTACCGCTTCGGCATAGTTCAAATAGATTTCAGCCAAACGGATATCAATGAACGGAGTAGTCACGGAATTATAATTGCTGGACAGTGTCTTGAACTCTTCCATGTATTTACGTACCGAGAAGCCGGTAGTGGTGTAATTGCCGTTCTCACTGTTGCCCAAGTTACCAAAGCCGGAATAAGAAGCGGTACCTTCAGCACCAAAAGCGAAATAAGTCTTACCGTCCTTACCCAGAGCCGAGTTATTGTTGTAAATGAAGATTTTACCGTTTGGGTCAATCAAGCCTCCCTGCATCAGGATTCTGGTTCCGGCGTATGTAGCTCCCGGCACAATGATGCTGGCCTGCAAACGGGCATCTTTACCTTTGAACGGTGCGGAAAGATCCTCATATTGGATATAGGGATCGGTCAATTTGATACTACCCTCCAACTGAACTCTCGTTACATTTTGTTCCATACCGTCCGCACGGGTCTTGATAGGGGCACTCTTACCTGTACCGTCATCGGTATAATCTTCATAAAGGTCCACCAGATCAAGTGTAGGACTGAAACGCCCGTAACGCAAGGCACCCGGATTGACTTGGGCCAAAGTATAATACAGGCTCCAGCTATGTCCCTGATTAGGATTGGTCGTACCATCCGCATAACCGCGGGCCAACAGGACTTCATTGTCGGGAGTATTTAAAAACAGTTGCTGATAATTATTCACCGCATCTGCCACAGAAGAAGGATTGGCTGCATACAACGATTTCCCGGAATTGTTTATAATCTCCTCGGAAGCCGAAATACACTCACCATAGAAGAAATCTGCTTCGAACTTGTCAATGCCTACCAGCTTCTGAGTAACAGCCTCACCTGCCAAAGCGGCTTTGTCCCAATACTTAGCCAAGGAAGCTGCAAACAAGGCAGCACGCGACTTCATTCCCAATGCTCCCCATTTAGTGAAACGATAGCCGTCTGTACTTGTCGGAAGGTCGCCGGCCACTTCGCCGAACTCCTTAATAATAAACTTCCAGGTGTCAGACTCGGTACTACGAGGCACTCTCAGTACATCTCCATTACCAGGAACATAATCACCGTCTTGTACACGGTCAATGATAGGCACGCCACCATAACGTTTAGCCAGCCCGAAATAGATATAGGCACGGGCAAAACGGGCTTCAGCTACCATGCGCGTAGCATCTTCGGCATTCAGAATGCCCTTTTCCTGCGAAGACTTCACTGTTTCGATAAAAATGTTCACCTGGCGGATATCACCGTAAGGCCAGTATTCGAACGATTCTGTAATACCGCCTCCACCTTCACTACGGGCAGCCTCATCAGAAAGGAAAGCAATGTTACTTGAACCGTTAACACCGTCATAATCACGGGCATTGAAACCGGTATAGGGACGGAACACAAAATCTTCCATAGGAACAGTCGCATAAACATTAGCCAACAAAGCTTTTATGCCGCCGTCAGTTTCGGTCAGTCTGTCGCCCGAAACCTTGTCAAGCGGTTCTAAATCCAGAAAGCTATCGCAACCGGAAAATCCTACGAGGGCACACAGCGCCAAGGACAATATATTTTTTTTCATAAGAATTTAAGTATTAAAAATTAATATTCAAACCTATATTATAGGATTTCATCAACGGATAGGCAAGGCTGGCCCCCCAGTCACGTTCTTCACGTTCAGGATCGGCATCCTTCAATAAGGAGTTACACCAAGTCAACAAATTGAAACCATTCAAGAAGAAACGGCAATCACTGATACCGACTTTTTTGGTGAGACTCTTCGGCAGTGTATAACCAATTTCCAAACTCTTCAAACGCAGATAAGTAGCATTCGGATTCCAGAAACTGATAGCACCGTTACCCCAGCTGTTACCATTGTCCAACGTACCGGTAAAGTCACGGCGCAAAGCAGGATACTTTCCGGAAATCCATTGGGTAGAAGGATTGTAAGGATCGTCCGTAACATTAGCTGTATGCCAACGGTCCATGTACTTCTTCATCAATGTAGGATTGGTCTTTGATCCATACCCAAACACGTCGTCGTTGGCATAGCCGATAACATACCCGGCAGCTCCCTGCAGCAACAAGTTTAAGTCAAATCCTTTGTAAGTAAGGCCGATATTCAAGCCAAACTGATAAGGAGGATTGGCTCCCGCACGGCGTGATTCCGGTTTCATGTCATACATATCGATGACACCATCACCATTTTGGTCAATAATGCGGAATGCACCCGGAAGCATCATAGAATTACCATTACCGCCACCATAAAGAGGAGCTGTTTCAAGTTCTTTTAAAGAAGAGAACTGTCCGTCATACTTCTGAATCCACATACCACCGCCACTGTGATCCCAGAATCCGCCGATAGTACGATGATCTTTTCCGTAAAGCCAACGGTCCATGGAACTGCGGTAAGGGGTATGTTCCACTTCCAGATTCTTTTCACGCACAAATGTATAATTGGCACTGACTGTATATCCAAAATCCTTACCTATTTTTCCCCGGGTACCGATTTCCAGTTCAAAACCCATATTTTCATTGGAGTTAATATTCTCCTGCGGGAAACTTGCACCGAATGTATTGGGAATATCCTGTATGCGGCTTGCCAAAAGCCCTTCATTTTTCCGACGGAAGAATTCAACCGTACCATACAGTTTGCCGTTCCACAACTCTGCATCCAGACCAATGTTTGCGGTCTTTGACACCACCCAGGAAAGATTATCAAGCACTACGCCCGGAGCCATCATACCAATTGTCTGGTTAGAACCTTCAAATACATAACCAAAAGGATTATTGCTTTTTGAGGCTTGTGTATAACCTGCTATATATTGGAACGGATTACCTGCATCGTAACCACTCTTTCCATAAGAACCGCGCAACTTCAAATTAGTGATGAAGGGGAGTTTTTCTTTCATGAACTTTTCTTCTGAAATGCGCCATCCGGCACTGACTGAAGGGAAGAAAGCCCAACGGTGTCCCGGAGCGTAACGATAGGATCCGTCATAGCGGGCAACAACTTCCAACAAATACTTGCCTGCATAATCATAATTGGCACGCATCAAATAAGCGGCCAGACGTGTTTCATTGCGATAACCACTATTGGTAGCTGTACTTGCATCCGCTTGGTTAAGTATGTCATTACTGTAATAACCGGCATATTTGCGGAAACCTTGAAGTTCATCGTAACGGCTTCCGGAAAGTTCTGCCACACCGGTCACATTAATATTATGGTCGCCGAATGCACGCGCATAATTGGCTTGTACACGTCCATACAATTTCTGGAAGATACCCATGGTATTCCTGTAATGGTCTTCACCGAAAGTCTTGGTAGGCGTGTTGGTGAAATAGTCATACAGCTTATAGGACTTCTGCAATTCGGAGTTGTTACGGTTGTTTCCATTGAAAGAGCCAAGCAATCCCAAGCTCAAACCTTCCACGAAAGGCACTTTCCAAGTCAAATCAACATCAGCATTGTAAGTCAGTCCACGATTCCGGCGATATCCATCAATATTCGGATCAACCAATGCAGCGGCATTCTTGCTTTCAGGAGCGATATCCGAGAAATGATCGGTAGAACCCATAGCATACGGACCGACACCACGGTCATTTACCAACAGCGTCTTAAAAGTCCACATAAAATCCTCACGCGGACGTTGTGTCTGATCCCAGCGCCCTGACACCTTGACGTTCATGCTCAATCCTTTGGCTAATTCGGCTGTAACATTGGTACGGAAATTATAGCGTTCGTAATATTGTATGCCACTCTTCAGCAAACCGTTGTCACGATTGTATCCGAGGCTTACAAAATATTTCACCTTTTCTGTACCTCCACGCAAAGACAGCGTATGGGATGTCTGGAAAGCCGTCTTGTTCATATACATGTCAAGCCAATCCCAGTCCTGATAGCCCTCTACACCGTTCTTGTACTTATCCAATATGTCTTGCGAATAAACTTCAGCTTTCTTGCCGTTACGGGACATTTCATTCTCCATCAAACGGAATGTATAGGCATCTACAGTCTCTTCCATACCTGTAGCATGCTTCATGCCAAACAAACCGGAATAAGAGATACGTGTTTTTTCGGCCGTACCTTTCTTAGTGGTAACGATGATCACGCCATTAGCAGAATTCATACCGTAGATAGCTGCCGAAGCATCTTTCAGAATGGAGATGCTTTCGATGTCTTCAGAACTAAGTTGCGCCAATTCATCCTTTTCACGGGTAACACCGTCAATAACCACCAGCGGGTCACCATAACCACGGATACTGATCATGTTGTCAAAGGTTCCCGGCTCACCCGTCTTCTGTCTGATCAACAATCCCGGCATCTTACCCTGAATATTGTTCACCAGGTTCTCCGTCTTGGTCGTCTGGATATCATCCGACTTGATAGCCGTCACGGCACCCGTCAAAGATTGCTTCTTCTGAACGCCATAGCCCACCACCACAACTTCTTCCAAGACCTCGGCATCTTCTACCAGGGTTATTTTAAAAGAAGTCTTACCGTTTACACTGATTTCCTGAGTCTTATAACCGACATAGCTTATAACAAGCGTTGCAGCAGGAGCCACATTGCTTAAAGTGAAATTACCGTCAATATCAGTAATGACACCGTTACTGGTTCCTTTCATCAAAATACTGGCGCCAATGACAGGTTCACCGGAGGCATCAACGATGGAGCCTTTAACGGTTATGTTCTGCAACGTTGTCTGCACTCCATCTGCACCTACAGCCTTATCGAACAGGATTATATTGCGGTCCAATACTTTATAAGCGATATTCGTCCCCTTAAAAACATCGTCCAGAACTTTGAATATAGTCTTGTTGGTTGCCTTGACCGACACCCGACGTTTGACATCCACCTGTTTATTATTATAAAAGAAAACAAATTCAGTACCCTGTTCCAGCTCGGTCAATACCTCATCAACCGTTTTATTGTTCAGAGTAATGTTTACCATTGTTTTTTGAGCATAGCCATCATTAGCAAAGGTCATGCCAACCAAACAAAATAGCATAAATAATGTACATCTCATAGCAAGAGGAATTTTTTCTATGCATCTCACCAGGACATTTTTTGCCCTAAATGATTGGATACAAATGTGGTTTTTCATAATTTTGTACTGATTTCTAGTGAAAAAATAAAGTTACTTTATCTGTCGCCAAACAGATATTTAAAAGTTACTGTTTTCATGCAGGAAAATGCGCCAACATTTTCTTGCATGTTTTTTAAAGATATCCGTTTCTCATTGTATCATTTCTTTTAAAGGTTAATAAACTTCTATTATTTGTTTCTCTGTATTTATGTTGTCGTCTTCAACAAACTTAAACTGTATGTTGGAAGATATCCGGAAAATTTCCAAGATGCGCTCCAGACGTTGTCTGACAAAGGTTGCCGTAAAAGAATTATACTTCAGTGCAGGATTCTTCAATACAAATGTTACATTGTACCGTTTGCTCAACTCTTTCAGTACATCTTCAAACGGAGTATTCTTAAAAATCAAGCATCCGTCTTTCCAGCACGTTTCTACATCTACATTAGCCTTCTTTACGACGACTTTGTTCTGTTCAATATCATAAATGGCTTTCTGTCCGGGCTGCATCAACAAGCTTTTCTTTCGCTCCCCGTCCAAATAAGCAAAACTGACCTTACCCGATACCAAAGTTGTCTGTACAATCTTATTCTCTCTATAAGCATCAACATTAAATTCCGTCCCATGAACTATAATCTCCGAACGGTTCAACGCATCAACCACAAATGGCTTTTTATCATCTTTTACCACAGAGAAGAATGCCTCGCCCACTAACTTCACTTTCCTTTCTTGGGCCGAAAAACGAGAAGGATATTGCAGAGAAGATGACGAGTTCAAAACAACAACCGATCCATCCGGCAAGTCAATGGAAGTTGTCATCCCCGGATTCGTCCTTACTTCAATCATTTCTGCCATCCTACTGTCACTATCCCGATAAAGTACACACCATGACACGAGCAAGGGAACAAATAAAATGGCGGCCGCCCGTTGCATCCCTCTAAAGAATCTTTGATACCTACCTGTTTTCTTATGCCGCATCTTCCGATGAGTACTTGCCAAAGCCTTCTTTACATCTATCTTTGAAGACACCTGCGCTACATTGGCAGCCAAGGTGATCGTCTGAATATGCCGTCCCATCTTCCGGTTCTCATCAGAAGCCGACAGCCATTCCTCAATCCACCGGCTTTCTTCTTCTGTTGTCACCCCTTCATAATATTGAAGCAATAAATCTTCTATCTCCTCTCTTTTTACCATATTTTTTCTTTCTTTACTCATAAGACCAACGGGAGAAAGGGATTCCTAAACAAAATAGCAAATTATTTTATACTAATTAGTGTTTTATTTGAAAATAAGCTATTTTTGCAAAATAATAATGAAGCTTTTGCCATGAAAAATACGACATCAGAAGATACCTCTCTATTGTTTTCAATGCAGAAAGGAGACAGAAAAGCTTTTGATAAGTTATTTCAAAAATACTATCCCATCCTATGTACTTACTGTTACCGCTTCGTCCGATTGGAAGATGCCGAGGAGATTGTCCAGGATGTGATGTTATGGCTTTGGGAAAATCGTGAAAGACCCATCATAGAATATTCCCTCAAACAATATCTGTTCAAAGCCGTCTATCACCGTTCCATGACCCGGGTCGTACAGAACGAGGTAAAGCAACGGGCGGATACCGCTTATCACGAAAGGATGATCAATACACTTGAAGATATAGACGTATATCTGGTCAATGAAATGAGCAAGCATATCCAGCAGGCTATTGAAGAACTTCCACCGTCTTACCGGGAAGCTTTCATCATGCACCGCTTCCGCAATCTCAGCTACAAAGAGATAGCGGAAATACTTGACGTATCTCCTAAAACAGTGGATTATCGCATACAGCAATCACTGAAAATATTAAGAGTCAAGTTACAGGACTACCTGCCTGTATTACTGCTCTTGCTTACTGCCAAGCCTGCCCCCTTCAATTAAAAGTCCAAAGTCTATTCAGCACTTGCGAACATGTATTCACACACTGCGAATATATATTCAAGCATTGTGAATATCCGTTCGCAGCCTTTGAATAGAGATTTCATCTTACTGCAGAGAAGTTTTCTCCTTATACCACAGACTTTTTCTCCTAACATCCCGGCACTTTTCCATTGATATCCCGGCCATCCCTTATATTAAATCTGCCGGACAGCTTAGGAAAATAACATTCCCGTTTGTCTTTATTGTAAAGAGAAAACATTATATTTGATGAACCAAACATTTATATAACTTAAAAACACGTCAAATGAAAAAACTATTTTACCTTTTGCTGGTGCTGGGGTACAGCTTCAGTGCACAAGCACAGTTCAAAGTAACGGCTCATCAGGAAGGATGGGACAGAATTCCTCCACAGGCGCAGAAAAAGGGATTCTTTTTCCAACAATCCGTCCTTGCCAACATGGACGGGGATGATTCTCTGGAAGAAGTCATGCTCTTCGGACGGGACAACGGACATTATCCTACTTTCGACCTCTTCAAAGTTTATTATGTAATCGTTGACTATTACACCAAAGAGGTGCAATATATGTCGGATGAGGTCTATGTTACCGATAAATACAATCTGTTGGTAGAGGACCGGAACAACGACGGTATTTCCGAACTCTATATCTCTTACTTCAAAGACGGAAAATTCAGCGTAGATGAGCGGGGATACAACCTGCAGACAGTACGTTGCCATGACCGAATCGAATGGAACCCGACAAATAAAAACTTCAAATCCTCCAACAAATGAAAACAAAAATCATTCTCATCATAACTTTCCTCATTTTCAAAGGGATACTTTCCCCTGTGCAAGCACAACCCCCAAAAGTAATCAAGACCATGATGATAGCCGGACAAGATGGCAGCCATTATTGGGAAGGCGCCTGCGAAGCCATGAAGCAGATACTTGAAAACAGCGGTATGTTCAAAGTGGATTTTGCATTCACTCCCAATTTTGGAGGGGACATCAGCACATTCAAACCGGACTTCAGCAAGTATGACCTGGTCGTCATCAACTACGGCGGAGCCACATGGACAGAATCCGTACGCAAGGACTTTGAAAAATACGTTACCAATGGCGGTGGCGTAGTCGTGATACACTCTTCCGTCGTCCCTATGGCAGACTGGAAAGGGTACAACGAAATTATCGGCATGGGCGCCTGGGACGGACGCAATGAAAAGGACGGCCCTTACCTCTACTTGAAAGACGGACAATACGTCTATGATTATTCTCCGGGATATGCAGGTTACCATGGATTGCAGCACGAGACCCTCATTGAACATCATGCCCCAAGCCATCCTATACTCAAGGGCCTGCGTCCCCGGTGGAAACATTTTAAAGACGAAATCTACACCCGTCTGCGCGGACCGGTCAAGGACATGGAGATTCTGGCCACCGCTTACGAACGCGGACGCCATGAACCATTGATGTGGACAGTAAAATACGGAAAAGGGCGTGTATTTGTTGACCTTTTGGGACATTGCGGAAACGATCCCAATATGATTTATTCCATGTTATGTACCGGTTTTCAAGTTACATTATTAAGAGGCTGTGAATGGGCAGCGACCGGAACTGTAACACAGGAGGCGCCCGCCGACTTCCCACTGGAAGACACCTGCACACTCCGCCCCGAGTTCAAGGCTCCTTTCCATGCTTATCCTGACACCAAACATTGAATGCCATGAAACACCTCGTACACCTATTATTGTTGGTATTGTGCATACAGGCCGAAGCGCAATCTCCATGGAAACCCGACGCTGAATTGGAAAAGCAACTCAAAGAAAGCAACTATGTGCACCGCATCATGAAAGCCAATCCCGAACATGCAGGCTTGACGCGATGGTACAAAAAGAAAGTCCTGAAAAGCCGCGAGCTTCCCCTTGCAGAGGATTTCACCGCCTTACGCCATACAGGACCGGGAAGCATACATATAGACCGGCAGGTCACAATTTCCGGCAAAGGCAGTATCCGGCTGGATACCCCCGCTTCATTGGGAAAGAAGAACCCGACCAACCGCAACTATGCCACCCCTGAAATCATACGTCCCCTCAACCGTGAGAACTTACAGGAATACAACCGCTTTTCCGTTTGGGTATACGTAGATGCACCGGGCGTCTATCTTACCTTTGCCGGCTTTACCTTATACAATGAAGGGGAAAAGGTTATGCCTACCCCGGGACGATTTGAAGGCCAGCATTTTGAGACAGTCTATCCTAACCAATGGCAACACATTGTCTGGGAGATGCCCGACCTATACCGTGACTGTGTCACCGGATTCTCCGTAAACATCATGCTGGCGGGTGCTCCTGCCGGAGCCGATGAAAAGATGAGCTTCTATATAGATGACATGCGCATCGAGAAAGTCGAAGCGGAGAACAGCCGGGGATTCGACTTGCGTAAAAACGCCATTGCCTACAGCCACAGCGGGTACAAACTGGACGCACGCAAGCAGGCACTGGTACAAAATGTGAAACAAGATACATTTTACCTATGTGACGCCGCCACGGGGCAGACCGTTTATCAAGGCACCGGAATTCCTCAACACAAAGACAAGAAACAGGACAAAGGCTTCCTGCTGCTGGACTTCAGTGACTTCAACACTCCCGGACAATATACGATTTCCATAGGTGACATTCATTCCAAGCCATTTCCCATCGGAAACAGCGCTTACCTATCTACCGCCTGGCATACGCTGAACTTCTTCTTCTCCGAACGATGCGGTTTCGACCAGCCGGGCATTCACCAGGAATGCCACCAAGATGTCTTCATGTATCATCCGGACGGACGAAGCATAAGTGTTTCAGGAGGTTGGCACGATGCAGCCGACCTGACACAAGGAACCGGAAATACCGCCGAATCGGGCATTGCCCTTTTGGAAATGGCCGGTACCGTACAAGGGAAAGACAGCATTTTCTATGAACGTTTGCTGGAAGAGGCACGTTGGGGCCTGAACTGGATTCTGCGTACCCGTTTCGGTGACGGTTACCGCCTTGGCGGACTGATTATCGGCATCTGGACCCAAAATATCCGCGGAGACAAAGATGATATGCAGGCAGAAGCCCGGAATACTCCCACCGACAACCTTAAGTCCGCTTCCTACTGTGCCCTTGCCGTACCTCACTTCGAGAAGAAAGACCCGGTCTTTGCCCGTTGGTGCCGTAACAGTGCCATAGAAGATTTTCAGTTTGCCATTGACCTGCTCGATACGCAAAGAACCGGAAACAACGAGGCAGAATTATATGCGCTGGCAACAGTAACCGCCATGCGCCTGTACCGCCTCACCCAAGACTCATATTACCTGAACTGGGCTGCCAGACTGGCACGTACCGTCATGGATTGCCAACAATTGGACAGACGCACCGACTGGAAAATTCCATTGAGAGGATTTTTCTACGAATCAACCCGTAAGAAGCGTATCCTGGCCTATTACCATCAAAGCCAGGAACATCTCATGGTCGAAGGACTTTCCATGTTGCTGACCGACTCCCCTACCCATGCAGATGCCCCCTTATGGCAAAATGCCTGTGAGGCTTATGCCGACTACTTGCGTGATATCGCCCGTACGATTGCTCCCTACGAAGTGTTGCCAAGTGCCATATATGAAGTAAACAACACGGATTACAGCAACCTGTATCATGAAGGAGACCAAGTAGGACTGCCCAGCCTGGAAGAGTATAATGCACAGGTGCGCAATGGCATTCCCCTGTCCAAAGACTTCTATCTGCGCCGTTTTCCAGTCGCTTACCAATTCAGAGGATTCCATGCGGTAGTCATGGGAAAAGCCAAGGCAGCCTTTATCCTCGCCCGCCTATTGGACGACCGGCAACTGAAAGATATCGCCACCCGCCAGCTGGAATACATCTTAGGATATAATCCTTTTGCCATGAGTACCGTATATGGAGACGGATACGATTATCCTCCACTTTATGGTGCTTATGCAGGCAACGTCGTGGGCGCCGTGCCTGTCGGAATCGAGACCTTTGAGAATGATGACGAGCCCTACTTCCCCATGCAGAACAACTGTACCTACAAGGAAATCTGGACACATACCACAGCAAGATTAATGTGGTGCATAGCAGAGTTGTTTAAATAAAAAAAACAGCCTCTGAAACATGATGATTCAGAGGCTGGTCATATATTCAGGTAAAAGGCTCAACCTTTAACTCTTCTTCAGCGCGGCAATGCTTTCTTTCAGCGACTTAATGATACTTTCCGCATCAGCCTGCTTCTTACGTTCCATTTCAAGGACAGCAGCGGGAGCATTGTTCACAAACTTCTCATTGTTCAACTTCTTTAATACCCCCTGCAAGAAGCCTTCCTTATGCTTCAGTTCCGCTTCCATACGGGCAATCTCAGCCTCAGCGTCAATCAGATTACCCAAAGGCACTGCATATTCGGTAGTACCCACCATAAAGGCAGCGGCACCATCTGCCTTGGCCTCCACCACATTGACAGCAGAAAGGTTACACACCTTCACTATAACAGGATTCAAGCTTTCTACCGGATTGGTACCGACAATCTGAAGTTCAAGCGCCTCTTTCATCGGGATGTTCTTCTGCGCACGAATCGTACGGACATTACCGATGATTTCCTTAGCTATCTCGAACTCCTGAAGAAGCGGCTCAGAGCAAGCATTCTTGTCTATCTTGCACATTTCATGAACCATCAGGCTTTCACCCGGCTTGCGTTCGCGCAACTGCTGCCAGAGTTCTTCCGTAATGAAAGGCATGAAAGGATGCAGCAATTCAAGCAGACGCTCGAAAGAGCTGAGCACGGCAGTATAGATAAACCCATTGACAGGCTGGCCGTATGCCGGCTTGACAATCTCCAGCAGCCAGGAAGAGAACTCGTCCCAGAAAAGTTTATAAACCACCATCAGCGCCTCGCTTAAACGGTATTTGCTGAACAAATCGGCTATTTCGGCAGAAGCAACTTCCAGACGCAGGTTGAACCATTGTACCGCTATCTGTGCATCTGCGGGGACGCTTACCGTACCCTCGCCATTCGTCCAACCTTTAATCAGCCGGAAAGCGTTCCATATCTTGTTGCAGAAGTTACGTCCCTGCTCGCAAAGCGCATCATCAAAGAGGATATCGTTACCGGCAGGAGCCGAAAGCATCATTCCCATACGTACGCCGTCAGCACCGTATTTCTCGATCAAATCCAACGGATCGGGAGAATTACCCAACGACTTGGACATCTTACGTCCCAGCTTGTCACGGACAATACCCGTAAAATAAACGTTCTTGAACGGCATCTTACCTTCATATTCATAGCCTGCCATAATCATACGGGCTACCCAGAAGAAGATAATGTCCGGACCGGTCACCAAGTCGCTGGTAGGATAATAGTAGTTTATCTCCTCGTTGCCCGGATTGTTGATGCCGTCAAACAAAGAGATGGGCCACAACCAGGAAGAGAACCAAGTATCCAGACAGTCTTCGTCTTGACGCAAGTCATCCAAAGTCAAAGCTTCATTCGCCGTTTTTTCTTTAGCCAACTTCAAAGCCTCTTCGGGAGTGGCAGCCACCACATAACCACCTTCCGGCAGGAAATAGGCGGGAATACGGTGTCCCCACCACAACTGACGGCTGATACACCAGTCCTTGATATTTTCCAGCCAGTTCTTATAAGTATTCTTATACTTGGCAGGATAGAATTTCAATTCATCGTTCATCACCGGAGGCAACGCCATATCAGCAAAATGCTGCATTTTCAAGAACCATTGCATGGAAAGCTTCGGCTCGATGGGCACGTTGGTACGTTCGCTGCAGCCTACCTTGTTCGTATAGGCTTCCACTTTCTCCAACAGTCCGGCAGCAGCAAGATCCTTTTCAATCTGTTCGCGCACATCGAAACGATCCATACCGACATACAAGCCTGCAGCTTCACTAAGCGTTCCGTTATCATTGAAAATATCAATGCTCGGTAAATTGTATTTCTCACCCAGCATGTAGTCGTTGACATCATGGGCAGGAGTCACTTTCAAGCAACCGGTACCGAACTCGATATCCACATAATCGTCCTCAATAACCGGAATGACACGACCTACCAACGGAACGATCACCTTCTTACCCTTCAACCAAGTATTCTTGGGGTCATTCGGATTGATACACATGGCTGTATCTCCCATGATGGTTTCAGGGCGGGTGGTAGCAACCACTGCATAACGTCCTTCGGGGTCACCTTCTACCCTATACCTCAAGTAATACAATTTGCTGTGCTCCTCCTTGTAGATTACTTCCTCATCACTAAGTGCGGTCAGCGCCTTGGGATCCCAGTTCACCATACGGACACCGCGATAAATCAAACCTTTGTTATACAAGTCAACAAAAACCTTAAGCACGCTTTCACTGCGTTTCTCATCCATAGTGAAAGCTGTACGGTCCCAATCGCAGGAAGCGCCCAATTTGCGGAGCTGTTTCAAGATGATACCGCCATGTTCGTCCGTCCACTCCCAAGCGTGCTTCAAGAACTCGTCGCGGGTAAGGTCTGTCTTCTTGATACCTTGTGCGGCAAGTCTGTTCACCACCTTGGCCTCGGTAGCAATGGATGCATGGTCGGTTCCCGGCACCCAGCAGGCATTCTTGCCTTCCATACGGGCACGGCGTACCAGAATATCTTGTATGGTATTATTAAGCATGTGTCCCATGTGCAACACACCGGTGACGTTTGGGGGCGGAATGACGACAGTGTAAGGCTCACGACCATCGGGTTTCGAACTGAATAATTTGTGGTCCAACCAATATTGGTACCACTTTCCCTCCACGTCAGCGGGGTTGTACTTACTTGCTAATTCCATGTTTTTTATCTCTATAATTAATTTATTGCGAATAATGGGCGCAAAATTAATGAATTAAAATTTAATTGCATATTTTTGCCTCTACAAAAGAGAGTTCACTATGAGATATAGGCTAAAAATAAGATATGCGATATTGGGCATACTATTGTTTATTACGTGGGCTACGCAACTCATCCCTTTGTGGGGAAACGTTTATGCACAATCTGTATATCCCGTTATTTCTTACTGTCTGTCCTCTTTTTCACGTCTTGTCCCCTTTGCGGCAGGAGACCTGTTCATCTTTCTCAGTATCATTGGAATCATCGTCTATCCTGTCTATGCCCGTTGCTACCGGAAAAAGAGCTGGAAACGTATTCTGTGGAATGACGTTGAATATCTGCTATGGGTATATGCATGGTTCTACCTGGCATGGGGGCTGAACTACTCGCAAAAAGATTTCTACGGAAGGACAGGCATTCCCTATACAGCCTATACTCCGGAGAATTTCCAGAGATTTGTAAACAGTTATGTAGATAGTCTGAATGCCTCCTATGTACAGGTCACTTCCATCAACGAACCATTGGTTTGCCGGGAGAGCGTCCGCGGATATGACCGGATCAGTCATTCATTAGGCGTACACCGCCCTCCCCATCAGTCTCCGCGGGTAAAGACCATGCTGTTCACCCCGTTAATCTCCATGGTTGGAGTGACGGGCAGCATGGGACCTTTCTTCTGCGAATTTACCCTGAACGGCGATTTGCTTCCGCCTCAGTATCCTGCCACATACGCCCATGAGCTGGCGCACTTGCTGGGAATCACGAGTGAAGCGGAAGCAAATTTCTATGCTTATCAAGTATGTACCCGTTCGGAAGCCAGAGGAATCCGCTTCAGCGGTTATCTCTCCGTGCTGTCCCATGTATTGGGAAATGCCCGTCGGCTAATGAATGAAGAAGAGTATACCCGACTCTTCAGACGCATACGTCCGGAGATCATCGAACTGGCACAAACCAACCAGGAATATTGGATGGCAAAATACAGCCCACTGATCGGTGACATTCAAGACTGGATCTATGACTTATACTTGAAAGGAAACAAAATACAAAGCGGTCGCAAGAATTACTCCGAAGTAATAGGACTGCTTATTTCATACGAAGAATATAAAAACAATAAATGAGATGCCACATTCAAGAAAAGAACAAATGGAAGCCTTTGGCCGTTTCCTTGACATACTCGACGAACTCCGCGAGAAATGTCCCTGGGACCGTAAACAAACGAACGAAAGTCTGCGCCCCAATACCATAGAAGAAACCTACGAACTTTGTGACGCCCTGATGCGCGATGACAAGAATGACATCTGTAAAGAGCTGGGCGATGTGCTGCTCCATGTAGCTTTCTATGCTAAAATAGGCAGTGAAACCGGTGATTTCGACATGAAAGACGTCTGTGACCGCCTTTGTGAGAAGCTCATTTTCCGTCATCCCCATGTATTCGGTGATGTGAAGGCAGAAACAGCCGGACAAGTCTCGGAGAACTGGGAACAACTGAAACTGAAAGAGAAGGACGGCAATAAAACCGTACTGAGTGGTGTGCCCTCCGCCCTTCCTTCACTCATAAAGGCTTATCGTATTCAGGATAAAGCCCGTAACGTAGGATTCGACTGGGAAGAGCGTGAACAGGTATGGGACAAAGTGAAAGAAGAGATCCAGGAGTTCCAGGTAGAAGTTGCCCACATGGACCAGGAGAAGGCAGAAGCTGAATTCGGGGATGTCATGTTCAGTCTCATCAATGCTGCCCGCCTCTATAAAATCAACCCGGACAACGCATTGGAGCGAACGAACCAGAAATTTATCAACCGCTTCAATTATCTGGAAGCCCATACCATAAAGGAAGGTAAAGACTTGCATGACATGACACTGGAAGAAATGGATAAATTGTGGGAGGAAGCAAAAGCGCTGGAAACTAAGAAATGACCACTCCACCCAAAGTTACAGATTATAAAAAGGGCCGTATCAAACTCTGTATTGAGTAAGGATACGACCCTTTCTTTAGTCTTTTAATATGCTCGAATTATAAGCTCATATTTTCAAAATTTGAGCTTTGACCGCCTTTTCTGTTTAGGGGCTGCTTAAATTCCCCCTTACGGTATTATTTATTCCTTTGCGGTTTCTTTGGAGGAACATTTCCTTTCTTATTCATCCCTTTCAGCAGTTCGCGATGAAAACGCATCTCTGCTCTCTGTACCAGATAAATCTTTTTACAGGATAATATCTTCTTGAATTTATCGAAATATGTTTTATCCAAGCGGTCAGAAGCGATACGGGCATCATAGACGCCTTCCATAATTTCTCCATACTGCGCTTCGGTAGTATTCTCATTCTTCCCTTTCCGAATCAGACTCCACGCCTCGTCATTCAGCTGCTTCTTCCTGTCCTGTAACTCAAAATAAAGAGGAAAGAATTTAGCGGCCTCCTCCTTGGTTAAACCGGCCTTCTCCGTAATATAGGCTTTCTGCTTGGCACGGAATTCATCTTGGGTCAAGCGCTGGTTACATCCGTCCGCCGCCCAAAGCAAGGGCATCATGCCACACATCATTACAAATAAAATGATTAGCTTTTTCATTGTTCTTTTCATTCAGTTAAGTTCTTTTCTCACTCTGTTTCAGCATCTGCAAGATATACATATAAGGAATAATCATCCATCATCGAGTTTTCCAAAACCGTATTGATATATTCTATCTCCATCTCTGTGTCATCATTGGCTACACGATCCATAGCAGGAGTACGGTCTGAAGAGGCCACCCGGATGATCAATGCCGCACCGATAAACATGGCGGTCATGTACAACCATGGTCTTACTTTCTCCCATCTTGTCGGTTCCTTTTGCAGAATGGCAGGTTTCTCTTTTTCTGGAAGCCGGCTCATCACCTCCGAAGTAAGATTCTCAAAGTAATCGTCAGGAACGCGGAAAGGATTTTCCGTTCCCACCTTTTTCAGTATTTTATCTTCTTCTTTCATAAGCTTTCTCCTCTCTGTTAGTTTAGACATCATTGCCGGGCAAAGGTTTAATACTCCTCACCCAAAAACTTTTCTATTTTCTTCACGGCATGGTGGTAGGAAGCTTTCAAGGCACCTACGGAAGTACCAAAGATTTCCGACATTTCTTCATACTTCATTTCTTGGTAGTATTTCAAGTTAAACACCATACGCTGTTTTTCCGGTAAAGAAAGCAGGGCTTTCTGTAAAACCATTTGCGCCTTGTCTCCCGAGAAATAAGGGTCGCTTTCCAATTTCTGAAGGGCATCAGCCTCCGGATCATCCAACGATACTGTAGCTGTAGCACGCTGTCTATTCAGAAAAGTAAGACATTCATTCAAAGCAATGCGATAGAGCCAAGTCGACAACTTCGCCTCTGCCCGGAAATAATCAATGCTCATCCATGCTTTAATGAAAGTATTCTGAAGTAAATCGTTGGCATCGTCATGAGAGAGTACCATACGACGGATTTGCCAATACAGCTGTTCGCTATATTGGGCGACAATCATCTCAAATCCCCGCTTCTGTGTACTTTCATCCTGCAAGAGGGCCAACACTTCGCGTTCATTATAGGAAGGGTCCATAAATATTCTAATCGCATTTGTTATTTTAGACTGCCAAAGATAACGCAAAATTCCGATTAAGTGAGATAAGAAGAAACTCTTTTCTTCTTACGAACGTGAGGAATTTATCTAAACCGAAAGCAAAACAAAATGAACCCGTTCATTTTTTATGCTGAGGCGCAGCTTATCTTCGACTAGCGCAAAGTTACGAAAAGTTTGATTCATACCGATACACAAAGCGTTTCTTTAGCAAGCTGTGTATCCGGAAAGATGGCAACCGCTTCTTCCAACAAGACATTTTCATCCTCATAACGGGCAGAAAAATGCCCTATCATCAATTTTTTCACCCCTGCATCCCTGGCTATCTGTGCAGCCTGCGTGGCTGTTGTATGAAATGTCTCCTTGGCACGCGGCGCATCTTCATCGGCGAAAGTAGCTTCATGAAATAACAAATCGACTCCTTTTATCTGTTCTACAACAGAAGGCAAATAAATGGTATCTGAACAATATGCATAACTGCGGGGAGTTTCAGAAGGACGTGTCAAACGTGCATTCGCTATGACCTCTCCCTCCGGAGTTACATAATCGGCTCCATTCTTAATGCGGTTCAACTCATATACAGGCACTTGATAGAAGTCTATCATTTCGCGGATAATATGGTTAGGACGCTGCTTCTCAACAAACAAAAAGCCACAACAGGGCATGCGATGACGCAACGGAATGGTAGTCACCGTCAATGAGCGGTCTTCATAAATAACTGCAGCCGCTTTTGTGCCAAACTCATGGAAAATCACTTTATAAGTCATCTGGCGGTTGAAAAAATCAAGCATGGGTATCATCAGGCCTTCCAAACCTTTTGGAGAATGAATGTGTAATTCGGCTGTACGTCCCAAAAGATTGAGGGTGGAGATCAGCCCCAACAAGCCAAAACAATGATCCCCATGCAAATGGGAGATAAAGATATGATTCAAACGTGAAAACTTCAGATGTGATTTACGGAACTGCAGCTGCGCTCCTTCCCCACAATCAATCATAAACAACTTATCGCGCATATTCACAATTTGCGAAGTAGGGAAATGACGTGTTGTGGGCAATGCGGAACCACAACCGAGTATATGCAAGTCAAACTTTTCCATGATGCTACGTTAAAACAATCCTTATCTCTTTTTACAGAAGCGCCTTTAATCCGGCAATAGTAAAAAATTGCTTGCCGGCCAATTCTATTGCCAATTCAAACTTTGCAAAGATAGTCATAAAATAAAGAAACAGTCTCTATTCCTCAAAATTCTACCAAAATATAAAACAAGAAAGGGCACCTGTTTACACAAGTGCCCTTACCTTATTTATATATAGAAGTGATTACTTCTTTCCAGCTTCCATTTGCTCTTTCAAAGCAGCCAAAGCATCGATATCACCTAAAGTGGTAGATGCAGCCTGGTTTTGGATAGAAGGAGCATCTTCTCTCTTCGGTGCAGCTTTCTTAGCAGCTTTCTTTTCTGCTCTTTCTTCTGCCTTGGCAGCATCTTCGAAGATACGGCTGTGAGACAAGATAATACGCTTAGCATCCTTGTTGAACTCAATCACTTTGAATTCCAGTTTCTCATCCAATTGGGCTTGTGAGCCGTCTTCTTTAACGAGGTGTTTCGGAGTAGCGAAACCTTCTACACCATAAGGCAAAGCAACAACAGCACCCTTATCCAGCATTTCGATGATAGTACCTTCGTGTACAGAACCTACTGTAAATACAGTTTCGAATACATCCCAAGGATTTTCTTCGAGTTGCTTATGACCAAGGCTCAAGCGGCGGTTTTCCTTATCGATTTCCAGAACCTGAACTTCGATGTCGGCACCAATCTGAGTAAATTCAGACGGATGTTTTACTTTCTTAGTCCAAGACAGGTCAGAGATATGGATCAAACCGTCAACACCTTCTTCGATTTCAACGAATACACCGAAGTTAGTGAAGTTACGAACCTTAGCTGTATGCTTAGAACCGATAGGATATTTTTCTTCGATAGTTTCCCAAGGATCAGCTTTCAGTTGCTTGATACCCAAAGACATTTTACGTTCTTCACGGTCTAAAGTCAAAACTACAGCCTCAACTTCGTCACCCACCTTCATGAAGTCTTGTGCAGAACGCAAGTGCTGTGACCAAGACATTTCAGATACGTGAATCAAACCTTCAACACCGGCAGCGATTTCAATGAATGCACCGTAGTCAGCCATAACAACAACTTTACCCTTAACGTGATCGCCAACCTTCAAGTCAGGATCAAGAGCATCCCAAGGATGCGGAGTCAGTTGCTTCAAGCCAAGAGCGATACGCTTCTTCTCATCATCGAAATCAAGAATAACGACATTGAGTTTCTGGTCGAGTTCAACCACTTCTTTCGGATCGCTGACACGGCCCCAAGAAAGGTCAGTGATATGGATCAAGCCATCTACGCCACCCAAGTCAATAAATACACCGTATGATGTGATATTTTTAACGGTACCTTCAAGAACTTGTCCTTTTTCAAGTTTACCGATAATTTCCTTCTTCTGCTGTTCCAGTTCAGCCTCGATAAGAGCCTTGTGAGAAACAACCACATTTTTGAATTCCTGATTGATCTTAACAACCTTGAATTCCATAGTTTTGCCAACGAATACATCGTAGTCGCGGATAGGCTTCACGTCGATCTGAGAACCCGGCAAGAAAGCCTCGATGCCGAATACATCTACAATCATACCACCCTTTGTGCGGCACTTGATGTAACCCTTGATAATTTCTTCGTTTTCCAAAGCAGCGTTAACACGATCCCAAGAACGGGTAGCACGAGCTTTGCGGTGAGACAGAACCAACTGTCCTTTTTTGTCTTCCTGATTTTCGATATATACTTCTACAGTATCACCGATTTGTAGTTCAGGATTATAACGGAATTCACTCATCGGAATGATACCGTCTGATTTGTAACCGATGTTCACAACTACTTCACGCTTGTTCATTGCGATTACGGTTCCGTCAACTACCTCGCGGTCGTTAACTTTGTTCAGCGTGTTGTCATACGCTTTTTCCAAGTCTTCGTGACTTGCGCTTGTTACGGTTTCACCGTTCTCATAAGCATCCCAGTTGAAATCCTCAATAGGAGCTACATTCTTTAAATTTTCCATTAATAAATAAATTGTTTAACTCGTTAATTAAGTGAGACTTTATGTTGACTCATTAGTAAATCGGGCGCAAAGATAGGAGTATTTTCTTGAACTGCAAACAAAACGTGCTCAAAAACGCCTGCTAAGTAGCCAATTAAGCCACAAAATCACCCGGCTTCATCATACTATTCCCGTTCTTTTCTTTCCTTTATATATGCCAATGCAGCTCCTATCGCCGTTCTATATTCAGCATAAGGCGGTATATGGAAATGTACGTGATAGATACTTTCCATCCTGGAAAAAACTTCACGACACTGGGGAAGTTGCGTAAGATTTCCTATCAGGACAAAATCTTTAACCGGACTGTTCAAAGCCGAAAGTACAGCAGCGCCGCCAATGGTTTGAAGCACAGTATAAATGATACCACCGGCAATATCTTCCTGGGATGCATTGCTATCTGCTTTCCCGAACAAAGAAGCTGTGGCATTTACCGGTAAATCCGGCAAAGCCGTATTACATATATCACCAATCTGTAGATTGATGCGGGTCACATCCCCTTTTAACGCCAAGTCTGCCACTTTGTGAATATCATGGGTTTTCAACAGCAAGCGTGAAAGTCCCTGCAAAGTTCCACCACCAATGCCCATACCTCCAATATGTCTTATCCGGTCCCCATCAATTCTTACAAAAGAAGTCCCCGTACCCATACTGACCACAATCAAACGGTCTATATCCGTTGCATGCCGGGCTCCAAGACCATTGGCCAAAAATTCATCCGTTTTACGGGTGGGCAGTCCATATAGCGGGCTATCCACAAAAGCGCTTCCCACACCCGTCAACATCACCTGCTCCACATCAGACAACTGAATGCCATTATCATAAATATACTTTCCAAATGCCCCGAACAAAGAAGTCACCGGATCAGCGGCCGTAATAAACATGGGAGACTGTATTCTTTCTCCATTAATGCCCACTATTTTAGTGGTACTTCCACCAACATCTATTCCTATTACGATTCCCATAGTTTCAGTATTTGGGGACAAAGATAGTGAATTTGCGGGATGCATGCCCATAAAGACCTTATCTATTAAACAGCTCGAACGTAAACTTGCAGCCTATTTCCTGATATTTCCAGTTAGCAAAGCTGGCAAACAATCCGAAGTCAAAAATATGTGTACCTATACCATATCCCACCTCAACGTAAGGCTTCAAGTGAGGTACAACCAAAGTATTCAGATACAAGCGCTCATTCAATACATATTGGGTATATTTCATCAGATGGCGAAGCAGAAGAAAAGGGGCCTCATACGTGACGTGTGCCCGCAAATATTTCCTTGATGAGTTATACCAACGTCCGTCCAGCAACTGAAAGACTCCACCTATATCATCACTCCATCCCATAGGAAGATTGGAACGCCGCAAATTGGCAAAATCCACAAAATAAAGTTCTTCCTGATTGGTAAATGCTCCCCACCCCAAACGCCAATAAAGGTCACGCATCAGTCCCAAAGGAATCTGATGCTGCAAATCCACCTCTATCCGCTCATACGAACCGCTGCTATTGAGCACCCCATTGATACCCCGTTCCCAGTCCACTAAAATGGTAGGATATTTAGAATGGAGATTAATCTTACGATCCCCATTCATATAATAATATTGTCCCGGAGTCCATGAGACCTTGACCCGCGGTGCAAAACTATTATAGGTATGGCGAAACTTATTCAAGATATTCGGGTCAAAATTGGGAAAAAACGATGAGCCTCCATCCGCCACTTGCGCCGATTTGGTAGGTGGCATGCTTGGGTAATTCGGAACAAATTTGGAGCGCTCCACTTCCGTACGCCTGTGCATGGAAAGCCCTAGTTCCAATGTCAGTCCATTGACTATTTCCCAACTATGGCGTATATTCAGGTATAAGTCCTTGAAATAATCCAGATGTATCTGATTAAAATCGAACAAGCTGTCCGGAATAGCCTTCAAGTCATCCAGTACCTCACTGCTGTAAATGCGGTTTCCATTACCGAAGTCAATATGCAAAGCCGCCCGTTTACGCGGCCAATAATCAAAGTCAGACCTTACCTGCCAATAGAATATCCGTTCCTTAAAATTATAACCGATTCTGGGAACAACATGCAACAAACGATCTCCCTTAAACAGCCGATTATACTTGAACTCCTGCCTGTAAGAAAAACCGTTCTTACCACTATAACTCATCAAGAACGGATTTATCAACGGCGAACAGCGCACACTTCCTATCTTTGCAAGATCCACTGTATAACGACTAATCAACGCATCACCGATCTGTCCCCAGAATTCCAGATTCTTGTTCTTCGGTTTCTTTTTCCAGAGAAGAGTATCACGCCTCAAGAAGTAGTCCTGATACAGTTTTTTTTCATGGGCGGACAAGGGAACAGGACGTATCTCATTGAAATAAACCGTATCACGCTGAGAAGCATTCGTATCGCTACGCAAGGTGTAAGATTCAGACAAATCATACTTGCTTTTCTCCTTTTTTTTCCGCCTTACGGAAGGGTCGCGCTGAACAATGTCCTTATAATCAAGTACCGCTGTATAATTACCGTCCACCACATTGCCCAAAAAACGAAAAGTAGCATCTATATCATAATGTACAGGAAGAAACTCGTCCGACTCCCCCACACCTCCCATCTGCACCAGATTGTTAAAACGCAACATTTCATTACGTCCCGCAAACCTGATCTCACGGACGCTCCACACATTATCGCTAACTACCATATATCCGCCTACAAGTTGAAAGCTTTTGCTTTTCGGCATAAAACGAATTTTATAGCGGAGATTATGCCTTTCTCCCATCACCGTGTCAATACGGTAAGTATAGTATTTCTTCGCATTGGGAGCCAAGGGAGAAAGCAGCTTATCATATAATAAGGTAGAAGAATAAATATTTATATGAAAATATTCCGGCAGACGCCCATCCAAATCCCAAAATTCGGAAGCTGTGCCAACCGTCGCCTTTATCTTCTGGTCGTAGATGTTTGGGGAAGTGAAATGCAAGTCACTATAGGTTTCCATCATATATTCCTTCACACCTTTTCTGATACGGAACATTGAAGGTATGAAACGAAGAATATGATTCTTCTTCCGGATATTCACCCGCCCTTTTATATACAATTCTGCTTTGTAACTATCTACGATACGCTCATAGAAAGGGGCAAAAAAGATGACTTTATCCATGATGGAATCGGCTGAACGTACCAATATGTCATTGGGATAAGACGCAGGTACTGCTCTTACCTTCTGCCAACCTGACAACAGGAAACAAATCCCAATCCATATAAACAATAAACGTTTCAACCGCAACATCTCTTTATAGACAGGGGCAAATATAAAAAAAAAATGCTATAGTACACCTTTATGCAACCATAAACAAAAGACATAATCCCGATGCCACCGATATCATCTGAAATCATTTTTCAGACAGCACCCTATGTTTTTAGGGGGTATATCATCAAAAAAACACTATTTTTTCAATAATACCCCTATTATTTAGGGGGTAGTTTAGAAAAAACATGTATTTTTGCGCCCAACAACCAATAAAAGAAGAGACTCATATGTCAAAAATGCGTTTTTTTGCTTTGCAAGAGCTTGCCAATCGTCAACCTCTTGAAGTCACTCCCCCTTCAAACAAACTGTCCGACTATTATGGCAGTCATGTTTTTGATCGTAAGAAAATGCAGGAGTACCTGCCCAGGGAAGCCTACAAGGCTGTGACAGATGCTATTGAAAAAGGTACTCCCATCAATCGTGAAATGGCGGACTTGATAGCCAACGGCATGAAAAGTTGGGCAAAATCCCTTAATGTCACCCACTACACCCACTGGTTTCAACCTCTGACAGACGGAACAGCCGAAAAACATGACGGCTTCATTGAATTCGGAGAAGGTACGGAAGTCATCGAACGTTTTTCCGGCAAACTGCTCATCCAACAAGAGCCGGATGCATCTTCCTTCCCCAACGGAGGTATCAGAAACACCTTCGAAGCTCGTGGATACACCGCCTGGGACGTTTCCTCCCCCGCATTCGTGGTAGATACGACTCTTTGCATTCCTACCATATTCATTTCTTATACCGGCGAGGCACTGGACTACAAGACCCCGCTGCTCAAAGCACTGGCTGCCGTAGATAGAGCAGCAACAGACGTATGCCAGCTGTTCGACAAAAACATAACACGTGTTTATACCAACTTGGGTTGGGAACAGGAATACTTTCTTGTTGACTTGGCGCTATACAACGCCCGCCCGGACCTCTGTCTGACAGGACGTACATTGATGGGGCATTCCTCCGCCAAAGACCAACAGCTGGAAGACCACTACTTCGGTTCTATTCCCCCACGTGTCACCGCATTCATGAAAGAGTTGGAGATAGAATGCCACAAACTGGGAATCCCGGTCAAGACACGTCACAACGAGGTAGCGCCTAATCAGTTCGAATTGGCCCCTATTTTTGAAAACGCCAACCTTGCCAACGACCACAACCAACTGGTAATGGACTTAATGAAACGTATCGCCCGCAAACATAACTTTGTCGTATTGCTGCATGAGAAACCTTATAGCGGAGTAAACGGTTCGGGTAAACATAACAACTGGTCACTCTGTACCGATACGGGCGTCAACCTTTTCGCACCCGGCAAGAACCCGAAAGGCAATATGCTTTTCCTCACTTTCCTGGTGAATGTCTTGATGATGGTTTACAAAAACCAGGACTTATTGCGCGCCTCCATCATGAGTGCAGGCAACAGCCATCGTTTGGGTGCCAACGAAGCTCCTCCGGCCATTCTGTCCATTTTTTTGGGAACACAATTATCTAATATTCTTGACGAGATAGCCCGCCAAGTCAGCAACAGCAAGATGACGGCTGAAGAAAAAACCACGCTGAAGCTGGGTATCGGCCGCATCCCTGAGATTCTGCTAGACACCACAGACCGTAACCGTACATCTCCATTCGCCTTTACAGGTAACCGTTTCGAGTTCCGTGCCGCCGGCTCCACCGCCAACTGCGCCGCCGCAATGATCGCCATCAACGCAGCCATGGCCAACCAGCTGAATGAATTCAAAGTGTCTATCGACAAACTGATGGAGGAAGGCGTAGGCAAGGATGAAGCTATCTTCCGCATCCTCAAAGAAACGATTATCTCTTCCGAACCGATCCGTTTTGAAGGAGATGGTTACTCTGAACAATGGAAAGAAGAAGCCGCCCGCCGCGGACTGACCAACATCTGTCATGTTCCCGAAGCTTTGATGCACTACATGGACAACCAATCCCGTTCCGTACTCATCGGCGAACATATCTTCAATGAGATAGAACTTGCCTGCCGCCTGGAAGTGGAGTTGGAAAAATACACCATGAAAGTACAAATAGAAAGCCGCGTATTGGGTGATCTTGCCATCAACCATATCGTGCCAACCGCCGTCATTTACCAGAACCGCTTGTTGGAAAACTTGCGAGGGCTGCGTGAAACCTTCTCCCCGGAAGAATATGAAGTTCTTGCCGCCGACCGAAAGGAACTTATCCGTGAGATTTCACAACGGGTCACCGCCATCAAGATGCTGGTGCGTGACATGACCGAAGCCCGTAAAGTCGCCAACCACATGGACAACTATAAGGACAGGGCTTTCGCATACGAAGAAAACGTACGCCCATATCTGGACAGCATCCGCGACCATATAGACCATCTTGAAATGGAAATAGACGATGAAATATGGCCGTTGCCTAAATATAGGGAACTGCTGTTCACCAAATGATAACCTGCTATATTTACGATTTTACGATGTACGATTGATAGTACCCTCAAAATCAAAGGACAGCCGCTTACAGACAGCGCTTTTGAAAAACAAATTTCAATCGTACATCGTATATCGTAAAATAGCAAATAGATACCTCCCATTTTTTCCTCTCCTACATCTTTTTCCTCCCCTTTGCGTAATATTTAATTTTTTCTTTTTACATTTGTGCTGTATAACACAGTTTTGCAGCATTTATGGTAAAAATAAACTTGTCTGATATTAATGTTCCGGAGTTGATTGCGGATATATGGTCTCCTCTAAACGGAGAGCAGCGGGAATTTCTTGCTAACCACTTCACGCTCCAAAATTATAAGAAAAACGAAGTTATCCATTGTGAGGGTGAGACACCTACCCACTTGATGTGCCTATTGAGCGGGAAAGTAAAAATCTATAAAGACGGTGTAGGTGGCAGAAGCCAGATTATCCGCATGATAAAACCTGTTGAATACTTCGGTTACCGTCCTTATTTTGCAAAGACAGATTATGTTACCGCAGCATCTGCATTCGAGCCTTCACTTGTCTGCCAGATACCTATGACCGCCCTCATGACACTGCTTGCGCAGAACAATGATCTTGCCCTGTTCTTCATCAAACAATTATCCATAGACTTGGGTATCGCTGATGAACGTACCGTAAACCTGACTCAAAAACACATTCGCGGACGTTTGGCCGAATCTCTGATTTTCTTGAAAGAAAGTTATGGACTTGAAGAAGACGGTTCCACATTGAGTATATATCTTTCGCGTGAGGATCTTGCCAACTTGTCTAACATGACCACTTCCAATGCCATCCGTACACTATCACAATTTGCCACAGAGCGCCTAATTACCATTGACGGACGCAAAATCAAGATCATCGACGAAGAAAAACTTAAAAAGATAAGCAAGATAGGATAACAATTAACCGGTCCCCCACTCCGTTAATGACCTCTTCCTATATGCACAATTTATTAACTTAACACTAGCTGAAATCATAAAAGCACATCAGACCTACTCTTATTGGCCAACTTATTCTTTTTCTTTTCCGGATGCTGCCAGACATCCGAATCAGCTACCGCATCATCCTTTCGGATATGTGTAGATGAGATGGAAATCCATTGATTATAAAACAAGATTAGTGATTAACAGGATGCGCCATCACACCGCAAACTATCAATCACTAATCCTATTTCGCCAACTTCCGGTCTTTAAATGATGCCTTTTGCCGACAAGTACCTTTCCGCTTCAATAGCTGCCTTACAACCACTGCCCGCAGCGGTAATCGCCTGACGGTAATGAGGATCGGCCACATCACCGGCAGCAAACACACCGGGAACTTTGGTACGCGGAGTATCGGGTTCGGTAATGATGTAACCCACTTCGTCCGTATCTACATAAGGCTTGAAAATATCCGAGTTCGGTTTGTGACCGATAGCCAGGAAGAAACCGTCGATAGCCAGATCGTAACGTTCTTCATCCGGTTCGCCCATACGTTTCACCAAGTGTACACCTTCCACACCATTCTCTCCAAACAAGCCTACGGCATTGTGTTCAAACAATACTTCAATCTTGTCATGATTCATCACACGCTCCTGCATAATCTTGGAGGCGCGCAAGAAAGGTTTGCGGACAATCAGATAAACCTTTGATGCCAATCCGGCAAGATAGACCGCTTCCTCACAGGCAGTGTCTCCACCACCAACAACGGCTACCGTTTTCTTACGATAGAAGAAACCGTCGCAAGTGGCACAGGCACTGACCCCCATACCGGCATATTTCTTTTCATCATCGAGTCCCAGATATTTGGCGGCAGCACCCGTAGCAATGATAAGCGTCTCCGTCTCAATCACCTTTTCCTCATCGATGGTAATCTTATAAGGCGCTTTGCTCAAATCGGCAGCAGTAGCAATGCCATAACGCAAGTCGGCACCGAAACGTTCTGCCTGCTTACGCAAGTCCTCCATCAATTCCGGACCACCGATACCAGCCGGATAACCCGGGAAGTTTTCCACATCCGTAGTCGTAGTCAACTGTCCACCCGGTTGCAACCCTGCATAGAGCACCGGTGAAAGATTAGCACGGCCTGCATAAATAGCAGCTGTATATCCGGCAGGACCGGAACCAATAATCAGACATTTTACTTTTTCTGTTTCCATCATAATGTTATTTACTATTCTAAAATTCGCAATTAAAGTTGTTTATCATTCAGATTCATCGAAGAATCCGCCCTTTTCGTCTATCTCAAGTCAATAATCTCCGCTGTAGGATAGGCTTTCTTGTCAAACACAAAAAAGCTGTCCGGATACACCTGTCCCGTCCGGTAAGAATTAATGATAATCACAACGGTCTCTCCTCCCCGCTGCGCCATACTGACACGTACAGGGCGAAAAGAATCTTTCGCCACGTACAAGATGACGCACTGCAAGTCCTGCTTCCGGTCGGTAGCGGTGAATACAAGCTTATAGAGAGACTGATCCTGCGCATTGTCCATCTTCCCTAATTTCAGTTTATATCCGCGCTCATCAAGAGACAAGAAAACATAAGGGTTAATGCTCTGCAACTCTTCGGGAGTAGGTTCGGACACATTCACTTCTTCACTGGAAGCCAGATAGCTCCATTGCGTATGTCCGTCAAACCAAGTGGTTGTCCCCTCCGCCTCCAGCAGGAATTTATCTCCTTTCAAGCATATCGTACCCGTAGAAGCACCTTCGGACGTACGAACCGTAAAAGCAGCCTTTATGCCCCCCGCTTCCCTGAAATTCCGGGCAGCCTGTTCCAAAACCTCTTTCGCATCCGGTTGCTGCGCCAATACCGGCACAGACAAAAGCAACAGAGCAATACTTAACAAAATCGGATTGATTCTCAACATATTGTTTTGAATTATAAAGTTCAAGCCATGAATTATGAATGAAAGCTATACACGATGATTCACCCTTCACCCTAAAAATCTAACCCATTACTAATTCAAATTGTTCAGACGCATTTCCAAATCATTCTCGTCCACACAGAACACCTCACGCGCCTTACTTCCTTGTGCAGGACCCACAATACCTGCTTTCTCCAACTGATCCATGATACGTCCCGCACGGTTATAGCCGATAGCAAACTTACGCTGTATAAGCGACGTAGAACCTTGCTGATGAATCACCACCAGCCGGGCAGCATCTTCAAACAAAGGATCCAGACGCCCCATATCCACGTCTCCCAAATCGCCTCCCGCATTTTCATCCACATATTCAGGCAGATAGAAAGCGGTGGGATATCCTTGCTGGCGGGCTATATACTTGGTGATTTCCGCCACTTCCGGCGTATCGATAAAAGCACACTGAACACGCACCGGATCGGCTCCCTGCAAGAACAGCATATCACCACGCCCAATCAACTGATTAGCTCCCGGACGGTCAAGAATAGTACGTGAATCGACCATCGCCGATACACGGAAAGCGATACGCGCAGGGAAGTTCGCCTTGATCGTACCGGTAATGATATTGGTAGTAGGGCGCTGCGTCGCAATAATCATGTGAATACCTACGGCACGCGCCAACTGGGCGATACGGGCGATAGGCAATTCCACATCCTTACCGGCAGTCATAATCAGATCACCGAACTCATCGATCACTACCACGATGTACGGCATGAACTTATGTCCCTTTTCAGGGTTCAGACGACGGTTGATAAACTTCTCGTTATACTCTTTGATATTGCGCACATGAGCGGCTTTCAACAAGTCATAACGTGTATCCATTTCCACACAGATAGAATTCAAGGTCTGCACCACCTTGGTTACATCCGTAATGATCGCATCCCCTCCATCGGGCAGTTTTGCAAGAAAATGATGTTCAATGACAGAGTAGATGCTGAATTCCACCTTTTTGGGGTCAACCAGCACAAATTTCAATTCCGCCGGATGCTTCTTATATAATAAGGAAGTGATAATGGCATTCAGTCCCACAGACTTACCTTGACCGGTGGCACCGGCAACAAGCACATGCGGCATCTTGCACAAATCCACCATAAACACTTCATTCGTAATGGTCTTACCCAATGCGATGGGCAAGTCATAGGTAGATTCCTGGAACTTCTTGCTACCGATGATACTCTGACCGGACACGATTTTCGGATTTGAGTTCGGCACCTCGATACCGATAGTCCCCTTGCCGGGAATAGGCGCAATGATACGGATACCCAACGCCGAAAGGCTGAGGGCGATATCATCTTCCAAACCACGGATTTTAGAAATACGGACACCCTGTTCGGGAGTAATTTCATAAAGCGTCACAGTAGGACCTACAGTAGCCTTGATGGTACTTATCTCTATACCGAAACTACGCAATGTATTGATGATCTTGTCCTTGTTGGCATTCTGCTCAGCCATATCAATCGTCGGACCGTTATCATCATAATGCTTCATCAGGTCTATTGTAGGATAATGATAACTTTCCAGATCCAGGCGAGGGTTATACGGTTCTTTTTCAGTGCCTACATACTCTTCTTCCTCCGTCTTTTCAATCTGGAATGCAGGTTCCCTCTCCACCGGCTGTTCCCGCAAAGGAGGTTCCGCTTCCACCGCCGAAGTCTCAAAAGTCATAGTCACATCCCCGTCATCCGCCCTAGCCGGTCTTACCCTGCCGTCATCTCCTCCCAAGTCGAGAGTTATCTCATTTGAAGAATCCTTTTCTTCCTCCTCTTCTCCCGGTTTCTCTTCCGGCACAATAACTTCCTCCTTTTCCCGGTTCTCAGACTGCGGTACGAATGGCTTTTCTTTCGCTCCCCAAGAGGTCTTAAACTCCTCCGGTGTCTCTCCCAGTGTACTCTCCGCCTTCTCCTTACGCTTCAGAAAGCTGAGGGTGAACAATTTCCGCAACCAGATGATAGTCCGCGCACTCAGGTAGATCAGGAAACAGATGGCCGTCACCAATAAAATCAGCCATACTCCCGGCACTCCTACCTGCGACACCAGCCAATTTCCGACATTATATCCGTGCATACCGCCCAAATAAAGGAACGAGTCCTTGTAATGGTCCACAAATACAAAACCGAAAAAGACCGAAAACCACACCAGCAACAATGAGCAGCCGATAAACCACTTCCATAGGCGCACCACACGCACCTTCATCAACTTCAATCCGGCTACAGCCAAAAAGACAAGGATAAAAAAAGACGAGATACCGAAACAGTCATTTATCAGATAACTGGCCAATTGTGCTCCGCGTGAGCCGGCATAGTTTTTCACTCCATTATTCGTGGAAGCCAACTCCTGTGCATTCCCTCCGTCAATAATGCTCTGGTCAGCCGCCCCCGTAAAGAAGAACGATGAAAAAGCAAGCAATAAATAGACAGAAAAGATTACAAGAATCAACCCGATAACAAAATGCACCGTTTCACTCTTGAATATAGCCGCCAATTTCCCGAAAAACGAGAGTGACAGTTCCGTATCTTTGGTTGTAGAATTTTTCTTTGCCATATTTCTTAGATATCTATGAGAATCGATTGCAAAAGTAATAAAAAACTATCCTTTTACCATGTTGTTTCATCCTTTAATTTTCCGCCCCACAGGTTACGGGCAGTTTCAAACCTGCCATAACTTGAATTCAAACCCAAGGATTACCCGAGTTTCATCACACATGCTGCTTGCATGCCTACACGATACTATACAACATTTTGACCTGCTGCACTTTACCGCATACAAGCAAACACAATGCAGGTATACAGACACATTTTACCTGCACCGGTTACGCGTCCCACAAAAACAGGATCCGTCTCTATTCCGTTTTCTTCAGAAAATAAACGGGCTGTTTCTGCAATCCTTTATTTACCAATACATTTTCTTCACAAAGCCGCTTGACCTGCCGGGCCGCGGTCGTACGCGTCATGCCGCACAGCCCCTGCACATCACTGCGGGTAATGAAATCGTGTGTATGCAGATACCCCACTACTTTTTGGCGCACCTCCTCATCAGTCAACTTCTTTTTAGTCAGATTCCGCAATTTCAGAGGCTTCACCTTCAGGATTCCTATTTCACTGCGCAATGCCTTGTCCGGACGGAAACTGATGCTTTTCAACTTCACTTTGGTACTCTTCCGTTTTGTTTCCAATGTCACCGGCTCCGTACAGGTCAGCGTAGGAGTAAAGTAGCCAATGCCGTCCAAATGTACCCGCCTGCCCTCACTCAGCGCATCCCCCACGAAATGCGACAGTGCATCGAGCACAGCCAGTACATCCGTCTCCGTCAGCGAGCAATACTCCTGTATATGCCTGCGCAGCTCGTCTGTCGTAATAGAGCCGTTCAGTCTGATTCGGGGATGTAAGGTCAACTCCTCTCCCTGCCTGTCTTTTGTCTTCGGGTTTTCGTACCAATCAAATAAAATCGCCATGTTCTTTCCTCCTTTTTCGGTTCATTTCCTTTTCCGTTTGCAGGCTTTTCTCGCACAAGGTAACCATCTTTCTTATGCTAAGAACAGGTTTCCTTTACGCAAGGAAATGCTCTTTCTTCTGCCAAGTCCTTAACAACAAGAACTGTGCACAGGTGTGGAACAGCCTCTTCATGGTTGAGATACTTCTTCTTCACTGATATGAAAAAGGAGTCTCACATCTGTGCACAATCACAAACTGCAGATGCAAAGATAATGAAAAACAGATGTTCTGGCAATGAAAAGCCTATCTTTTGCGGATGAAAGTATATAAAGAAGGATACAAAAGGAAAGAAGAAAGAAAGCACGGCGGATTTTATATAAAAACAAAATACTCCAATAAAAAAGAAAGCACACTCGATAATTATCTGAATTTTACACATTCAATTATCGATATACTTAATCAGCCCCACAAAATTCTAGACGAGTAAAGCAAAAGACATGTTATGGCATTTTACAGCAACAGCCCTCCAGATGATCATTCACAAAACCGGTCGCCTGTAAAAAAGCATAGCAGGCGGTGGAGCCGAAAAACTTAAACCCTCTGCTTTTCATGTCCTTGCTCATAGCTTCTGCTTCGGGAGACGTAACCGGAACTTGTTTCAAACTCTTGAAGCTATGGATTATAGGTTGCCCGTTGGGAAAGAATGACCATATATATTGGCAGAAGCTTCCAAATTCTCTTTGAACGGCAATGAAAAGTTTTGCATTGCTGACCGTACTGCTAATCTTCCTCCTGTTTTTAACGATGCCATCAAATCCCATCAAGCGTTCAATATCCTCCGACGTCATCCTCGCTACCTTTCCCACATCAAAATCATAAAAAGCTTTCCGATAACCTTCCCGCTTTCTGAGAATAGTAAGCCAAGACAAGCCAGCTTGAGCACTTTCCAATATCAAAAACTCAAACAGGATGTTGTCATCGGTGACAAGCCTGCCCCATTCTTCATCATGATACTTTACATATAACTCATCCGTCCCTGCCCAACCACAATGCCCGTCTATTATATCTTCCATATTCGCAACCCTGTAAAATTAAGCATATTCATAGTCCAAGCTATGAATTTAGGTAAAAAACGATTTTTACAATTAACTTAAGCAAAATAACCTAAATAGCAACTAAGCTACCCAATAACAAGTAGGAAATAGTACTTATTTCATTAATTTACAAATCCTTACTTCAATCACACCTATCTTAACTAACTATAAACAAATCACTCTACTTATCCAAAGTACAAGATTACAAATGAATTCTAAAGCCATCCTCACTTTTTTTTCAAAAGATGTACTAAAGACGACGTAATGATAAAGCCAGTAAATATATTCCGATCAATGCTACAACTAATCCGACAGCGACAGGTATAACTATATTTTCATTTGCAATGAAACCAAGAATTATAATAAGCACACCAGAGAATCCGAGACCAATACCCAACACTTTCTGTGTAAATCTATTAGCATGCATAGACCCTTTTGTATCAACTACATCCTCTTGACATACCTTTGTATTCCGTCTTGAAATATAGGTTATATATTCCGGAGCGATGAATTCTTTTGCTTTCAGCACCATCTCAATCCCGGCAAGCAGTATCACGGGAACAGCAGTACCGACTATCATTTCCCATGCTCTATCAAGAGCCAATCCTAAATGCGGAGTCACAAACTTGAATATTAAATTGATGGTAAGACTTATAAATGTCACTGAAAGTATCGTACGCGCAGTTTGCCGCTTTGAAAACAAAGACCATATAACAGGGAGGTAAACTGGAACTCCCGTCAATGCCGCCACGCTGATTACAACGTTTACAATACCTCCCATAG